>Ga0070741_10000541_pt1 | contig 132907 bp, 132 predicted proteins | sample Coa_R1_4_FD_66440 | JGI IMG/M metagenome (GOLD analysis project Ga0070741, IMG submission 66440) | Surface soil microbial communities from Centralia Pennsylvania, which are recovering from an underground coalmine fire - Coalmine... | ecosystem: Environmental > Terrestrial > Soil >... | reverse complement strand
GACATGCGCGATGGAGATCGTGATGCCGCGCGCCTTCTCTTCAGGCGCCTTGTCGATCTGATCGAAGGCGGTGAAGGCCACGTTGGGGTTCTTCTCGGCCAGGACCTTGGTGATGGCCGCCGTGAGGGTGGTCTTCCCGTGGTCGATGTGGCCCATCGTCCCGACGTTGCTGTGGGGCTTGGTGCGCTCGAATACCTGCTTGGCCATGCTTGCTCTTTCTCCTCTACCTCTTGGTAGCGGCGGGCGGACTCGAACCGCCGACAACTCGATTATGAGCCGAGTGCTCTAACCAACTGAGCTACGCCGCCCCGAATTTGGACTGACGGGGTTCCTTTTTCATTAGGTTACGAGCCCCCTGTCGGAATCGAACCGACGACACCAGCCTTACCATGGCTGTGCTCTGCCGACTGAGCTAAGGGGGCGGTCAGCCCTTGGACAGGGCTTTTCGATGTTAGTCAGGCCGGCTCACGCCGCGGACGCCGAGGCGATACGCGCCATCTACAACGTGGAGGTCCTCGAATCGACGGTGACCTTCGACCTCGTCCCGCGCTCCCACGACGACCAGCGAGAGTGGCTGGCGGCCCACTCGGGCGCCCACCCAGCCGTGGTGGCCGTCGAGGGTGACGACGTCGTCGCCTTCGGCTCCCTCTCGCTGTACAAGGACCGCCCCGCCTACTCGACGACGGTCGAGGACTCCGTGTACGTCCACCGGGAGTGGCGGCGCATGGGCGTGGGCCGCCTGATCCTCGACGAGCTGCTGAAGCTGGCGACTACCCACGGGTTCCACGCCGTGATCGCCCGCATCGTCGGAGACCACGAAGCGTCGATCGCGCTGCACGAGCGCTGCGGCTTCACCCTCGTCGGCGTCGAGAAGGAGGTCGGCCGCAAGTTCGGCCGCTGGCTCGACGTCGTCGAGCTGCAGCGGCTGTTGTAGCTACGGAAGCGTCTGGAAGCCCCAGATCCCGCCGAGGCTGCTGAGGGGGGCCCCGAAGTCGACGCCCGTGCCCATGTAGACCGAGTTGCCGACCACCGATGCCGGCGACGCCGGCGGTGCGCCAGTCGGGAACGACCACAACAGGGCACCCGTGTCAGCGTCGTAGGCCTGGGCGCTGAACGACACGGTGTCGGGGACGATGACGACGCCTCCGGCATAGCTCGCGGCGCCGAAGACGGGCGTCGCCGGCGCGTCCCACAGCTTCTTACCTGTGGTCGCATCGATGGCGTGCAGCCCCATGGCTTGGCCGGGATTCATCACGTCGTTCTGAAGGCTCACCTGCGGCTCGCCGGTATGCACGGGGATGGAGGTACTCGCAAAGATCGCCGGGCTGCCGTTGGCCTTGCCGACGGCGGGGCTACCGATCATCCCGCCGTAGTCCGAAGCCGTTGCGATCTTCGTGGCCCAGTCGGGCTTGGGGGCGAGGTCGGGTGCCGGGCCCTGCGCGGGCTTGAAGCTGTAATAGACGCCGTCCTTGCCGCCCTCACCGATGTTGCCGTTCGGCAGCACGTTGGGGGTGGCGCCGAAGTCGAGGTCCAGCTGGGAAGCCGAGACCGGATCTCGCGGTTGGTACGACCACTGCAGCGAACCGTCGGCCACATTGACGGCCGACACCGACTCCGTCACCGGAGGCGTGTTGATGTTGCTGAAATCGCAGTTGCCGACGCCGAAGACGGCCAGGTTGCCGATGATGCTCGGCGAGGACCACACGTCACCGCACGCGTGTCCGCCCGTGGCTCCGCCGAAGTGGATCGGGTCGTCGGTGTATGTCTTCCGGGTCTCGGGGTCGTACTTCCACAGCGGCGTGAGATTCCAGCCGCCGTTGCCACCGCGCTGCAGATTGAATTCGAGAAGACCAGCGGCGCCGACGTTCTTGGTCTCGTTGTAGTCCATGCCCACCAGAACTCGCGTCTCACCGTTGCCAAACGGAACCACTGCCGGCGACGACTCGATCTCTGACGTGTTCGTCGTCGACTTACAGGGCGCGTTGGGATTCGGGTTCAGCGTCTGATTCGGGTCGACGCAGACCGCGGCCAGCAGACGGTTGGGGACGTTGCCGTCAGACGCGTCGAGAACGTAGAGCGTGGCGCCGCCGCCGAAGACGGCGACCCGCTTGCCGTCGACGGTCGTGACCGCCGCCGAGTCGACGATCTTCCCGTAGTCGTTGGTGCTGCCGTCAGTGACGCTGTACGTCCACTTCGTCGTGCCGGACGTCGCGTCGATCGCATAGAACGTGCCGCCGCCAGTGCCGACGTAAACCGTTCCGTCGGCCACCACAGGTTGGGCAGACACCGGCGACGAGGTGTTCACGAACCACTTGGGATGCAACGTCGGTGCCGTGAGGCGGCTCAGGCTGGTGCACTTATCCGGGGCCGCGAACGTGCGGCCGGTGTTCTGGCCGAAGGTGGGCCAGTCGCAGGAAGGCCCACCCGGGAGCGGAAGCGGCAGCGCCGGGGTGCCCGGCAGCGCGGAGGCGGTGAGTGGTGAGCTCACGAGCGCCATGCCCGCGGCGATCAAGGCGATCTTTCCAAGCTTGCCGAACAGCACCCGAGCCCCCTCAGCTCTCGTGACCCAGCATTTATGACGCAGTCGTCAGGGAAGAGATTCGACGGCGATTCGGGCGGTTCCTGCCGTTTTGGGCCGGCCGGCAGCGGGATTCGACCCGCCGTACGATTTTCGGGAGAGCCCTCAACCTTTTGCGTGCCTCGTGACTCTGATCAGGACATGGGGGGGACCGTGAGCCTGGAGGGGAAGCGGCGGCAGGATGAGGATCTCGAGGAAGAGCACGCGGGTGGTCCAGAAGACCGGACCGCGTCGCACTTCGGAGAGCTGTTCGAGGCCCACCACCTTTCTGCCTTCCGCCTCGCCCTGCTCCTGTCCGGCGGAGAGACCGCGACGGCCGAAGACGCCGTCAGCGAGGCGTTCGCCCGTGTCTTCCCCCGCTGGCAGGCCGGCGCCGTCGAGGACTTCGGCGCCTATCTGCGGCGGTCGGTCGTGAACCAGGTGAAGCGCACGATGGCGCGCCGCGTGATCGACCGCCGCGCCCAGCCCCTCGTCGTGGACCCGAGCGCCGGCGTGCCGACGATGGAGGAGCAGGTGCTGCACCGTCAGTCCGTGTGGGCCGCCCTGCGGACACTGCCCCCTCGGCAGCGGACGGCGGTGGTGCTCAGGTACTACGAGGCCCTGTCCGTCGAAGAGATCGCGGAGTGGACGGGTACGACAGCCGGGACGGCCAAGGCCCACTTGTCGCGGGGACGGCAACGGCTGCGGATGTTGCTGGAGGAATCGACGTGAGCGACGAGCCGATGGACGACGCCTTCGACACCGATCTCCACGGCGAGCTCGAAGGGCTCGTCCGCGACGTGAGTCCCTCCCCGATGCTGCGCGCACGTGTGCAACGCCGGCTGCAACGGTCCGGCGCGGCGCGCTCGCCGATCGTTTGGGGATCGGTCGCCGCCGCCGTGGCAGCGATCGCCGCTCTTCTCGTCGGCTCACCGGGCGGCGGGCACAGCCAGCGCGTCGCGGCCAGCGACCAAGGGAGCACCACAACGATCGCCGGCGAAGTGACGCCCGAGCCCGGCGCGCCGGAAGGCCTGGTGACGCAGACGCCCGGCTCGACGCCGGCGCAGACGCCGACGACCCACAGCACCGCCGTGTCCCGCCCAGCGGCGACCGCGACGAGCACGACGATCTACACCGGGCCGGTGACGGAGTTCGCCCTCCCCCGGCCCAACAGCTACCCGTACAACATCACCGGGGGCCCGGATGGCAACGTCTGGTTCACCGAGTCACAGGGCGACCCGGGTATCTGGGGCTTCGACACTCTGGCGGGAGGCTCGTCGGGCGCGTCGACGCAACCCGCCAGTAGCAAGATCGGCCGCATCACGCCTTCGGGCGCCATCACCGAGTTCACCCCTCCGACGGCGTCGGCGTCTCTCGAAGGGATCACCACAGGCCCCGACGGAAACCTCTGGTTCACCGAGGCGATCGGCGTTAACGGCCAGAGCCAGATCGGCAAGATCGGCCGCATGACACCGTCTGGGATCGCGACCGAGTACTCGCTTCCCACGGAGAACGCCGGACCGAGCGGCATCACTCGCGGACCGGACGGAGCGCTCTGGTTCACGGAGACCATCGGAGGCAGCCAGGTCCAGAACGGCAAGATCGGACGCATCACGACGTCGGGCAGCATCTCGGAGTACCCGGTGAACGGCGATCCGTACTTCATCACCGCCGGACCCGACGGCAATCTCTGGTGGACGGACTTCGTCCACTACCAGATCGGCCACATGACGCCATCCGGTTCACCGCTAGCGACCTACGCGGTGCCAGATCACGGTCGACCGCTGGGGATCGTCACGGGTCCCGACAGCAACCTCTGGTTCGCCGACGGAGGTGAGGAGACGCATGCAATCGGACGCCTCACTCCGGCGGGCGTCTTCACGATCTACCCGGTGTCCCCGACAGAGATGGAGAACATCGTCGTCGGCCCCGACGGCAATCTCTGGTTCACCGAAGGAGCAACGGACAAGGTCGGACGCATCACGACCGCGGGAGCGGTGTCGGAGTATGCCGTGCGGACAGCGAACAGCGACGTCAACGGCATCGCGACCGGGCCCAACGGCAACATCTGGTTCACCGAGATGTCGGCCAACAAGGTCGGCCGTCTCGACCTGGCCGCCGTTCAGAGAGGCTGAACGGCGGTCCTTCGTTCCGGTGGGCCGGGGTGGATTCGAACCACCGTAGGCTGAGCCAGCAGATTTACAGTCTGCCCCCTTTGGCCACTCGGGTACCGACCCGGAAGCTCGCGAAGATACCGTTTTCAAATGCCGACTTTTGATGTCGTCTCCGAGGTCGATCAGCAGGAAGTACGCAACGCCGTCGACCAGACCCACCGTGAAGTCGCCAATCGGTTCGACTTCAAGAACACGGGCACCGAGATCGAGCTCTCTGAGCACGAGATCCAGCTCCACTCCTCGACCGAGGACCGCCTGAAGGCGCTGGTTCAGGTGCTCGAGGAGAAGCTGGTCAAGCGCCAGGTACCGCTGAAGGCGATCTCCTACGGCAACGTCGAGGACGCAGCCAAGGGCACGGTGCGCCAGACAGTCACCCTGAGCGTCGGCATCGACGATGCCAAGTCCCGTGCGATCAACAAGTTCATCAAGGGTCTTGGCAAGAAGGGCGTCTCGTCGCAGACCCAGGGTGATCAGCTGCGGGTGCAGGGAAAAAAACGCGACGACCTACAAGACGTCATCGCCGCGCTGAAGGGCGAGGACTTCGGCATCCCCCTGCAGTTCAAGAACTTCAGAGACTGAGGCCTAAAAGCCCGTCGACGGCGGCGGGTACAGGGCCGACAGCGACTTCGGCATCAGCGGCGCCATGATCGCCACCACCTCGGTGCGGGCCTGTTGCCACTCCTGGGTCTTGGCTTGCTCGGAGGCGAGGAGCTGGTCCCAGTCCATCTCGCCGGCCGCCTGCACGACATCGGCTTGGGCCAGGCGGAGTGTGCCGCCGGCGGGGTTCACCGTCGACGCCCAAAGCAACGGTCCCGCCGGGGGCTGACCCGGCGCCGCGAACAAGTTCTCATCGCCGCCGACGTCGAAGCGACGGATGAAACCGGCGGCGGCAACTGCCTTGGGGGCGTTGGCCTGGTATGCGGCGATGAGGTTGGGCACGTTGGCGAGTGCGTCGTTGACCCAGCCATCCAGTGTCGACTTCGGGTCGACAGCGGCGCCCCCGTTGGGGTGCATCTCGAAGTGGCAGTGGGTGGCGCCGCCCTGGGCGTCGCCGGTGTTGCCGACGAAACCGAGGACCGTCCCCTGCTTGACGCTCTGGCCGTTGGTGAGCCCAGGGGCGAAGCTCGCCGCGTGGGCGCAGAAGAAGAACGTGCCGTTCGGCATGTGGAGGTAGACGTCATTGCCGCCGGTCGGCTCGCTGCTGAAGGAAACCGTGCCGTCGTAGACGGCACGGATCGGCAGGCCGCCGGCGGCGAAGACGTCGTTGCCCTGGTGCAGGTGGAAGCTGGGCGTGAAGCGGGGCATCAGCCAATCGTCCGACCAGTTCGCCAAACCGCCGACCGGGAAGTGGCCGAACCCGATGGCAATTGCCTCGTCGGGTGTCAAGCCGAAGTCCTGGAGAGGTTGCAGGGCCTGGATCAAGGCAGCGGTGCTATTCGGCGGCGTGCGCTTGACGGCGTTGATCTGAGCCTGGGCGTCAGCCGGGACCGTTTGGGAGTTTGGGTTGACCGTCGTGGTCGTGGTGGACGGCGGCGCGGGCGCGACCGTCGGCGCCGGCTTCGGCTGGGTCGCCGGTGGCTGCGTCGGCGGTGGCTTCGGCACCGTCGTCGTGGCGCGGGGGAAGGTCGGCGGCGGCTTGGTCGTGGACGGTGCGGTCTGCGGCGGCGCTGTGGTCGTCGGCGACGGTCCGACGAGCTGAGCGCTGGCCTGCCACACGGCGGCCGCGGTCAAGGCCATGGTGCACAGCACCACGATTGCCGCCGCCCGCCAGCGCGTCCTCACGCCTCTGTGGTTCTCCCTCGCCTCAGTTGTTGCCTGCTAGCCGAATCGGATTGTTACTTCGCTGTCTCTAACTACTTGGCCCACTCCCGCTGACGGAGCCGGGCGATGCGCTCGGCGGTCGGCGGGTGGGTGGTGAAGAGGTTGGCGAACTGGACCTTGCGTCCGGTCAAGGGGTTCACGATGTACTTCTGGGCCTGGACCGGGTCGACGTTCATAGGGATCGCACGCACGCTCGCTTCGATCTTCTCGAGCGCTCGCGCCAGCGGTTCGCCGTCCTGGAGCAGACGGGCGCCGCTGCGGTCGGCCTCGAACTCACGGCTTCGGCTGAGCGCCATCTGCAGCAGGCCGGCGGCGAGGGGGGCCAGGATCGCCACGGCCAGGACAACGAAGATGTTGCCGCCCTCACGGTCGTCACCGAACATCGAGCCCCACATGGCGATGCGCGCGATGAAGGTGATGCCCATGGCGATGGCCGCGGCCACCGAGCCGATGAGGATGTCGCGATTCTTCACGTGGCTGATCTCGTGGGCCAGCACGCCCTTGAGCTCGTCCCAGGTCAGGACATTGAGGATGCCCTGGGTCACGGCGACCGCGGCGTGGTTCGGGCTGCGACCGGTGGCGAAGGCGTTCGGCTGGGCGTCGGGGCTGACGTAGAGCTGCGGCATGGGAATGCCGTCCTCCTGGGTCAGCTCACGGACGATGCGGTAGTAGTCCGGCATCTCCTGCTCGGAGACGGGGACGGCTCGGGCGCTCTTGATGGCGAGCTTGTCGGAGAACCAGTAGGACCCGCCGACGAAGAGCAGGCCCAGGATGAGCCCGATGACGGCCCCACCCTTGCCGAAGATGGCGCCGATCCCGATGAGGAGAGCGCCGAGAAAGGCGAGGAGGATGTAGGTCTTGAAGACGTTCTTGTCCACGTTCCCTACAACGCTATTCGCACCCTGAGCGTTCCGTCAGATCACTAGTCGTAGTAGCCGCTGTGAATGTAAACGCACGGAATGCCCTCGCTGCGGAACATCTCGAGGTTGCGGCGGTCGTCCTCGAAGGCGAGGCGTAGTTCGAAGCCGTAGGCCCGCAGGTCGTGGACCGTGTCCCGTTTGAACTCCCGGGCCGCCGAGTAGTCGCCGAAATCCCGCATGATCAAGAGGTCCCACCGCAGTCCGTAGCGCTCCAGCCACGCGAGCGTCTGGGGCTCAACGCGGACGGGCCGCCCGGTGAGCAATACGACCGCGAGACCGGGTTCGAGAAGCCCGACGAGGCAGGCGACCTCCTCGATGAGGGGGTCGTCGCCGCAGGCGTCGAAGAAGGCGTGCCAGTCCCGGCGGCCGCGCTCGATGAAGTGCTGGCGGCTGGCCGCGTCGGAGAGGACGCCGTCGATGTCGAAGATGACCGCGGGACCGGGCGGGACTGGTGTCTGCCGCCACCTCCAGTTGGGCGGAGTGGGAGTCACTCCTCCTGGGGCGACTGCTGCGCCCGCTTCTTGATCTCCTCGACGACGGCGGGGTCGGCGAGCGTTGTGGTGTCTCCCAGGTCGCGACCCTCAGCCACGTCCTTGAGGAGCCGGCGCATGATCTTGCCGCTGCGCGTCTTGGGAAGATCGTCGGTGAAGATGATCGTCTTCGGACGCCCGAACTTGCCGATCTTCTTGGCCACGTGCTCTCGAAGCTGCTCGCCCCGCTCGTCGGACGGGTCGACGCCCCCGCGCAAGGTGACGTAGGCGATGATCGCCTGACCCGTGGTCTCGTCCTTAGCGCCGACGCACGCGGCCTCGGCCACGTTCTGGTCGTCGACGAGCGCCGACTCGACCTCGGTCGTCGAGACGCGGTGACCGGAGATGTTCATCACGTCGTCGATACGACCCAGCAGCCAGAAGTAGCCGTCGTCGTCGATCTTGCAGCCGTCGCCCGCGAAGTAGCGGCCCTCGAAGCGCGACCAGTACGTCTGCTTGTAGCGCTCGGGATCGCCGTAGATGCCTCGGAGCATCCCCGGCCACGGGCGGGTCAGCGTGAGGTAGCCGCCGCCCCGTTCGATCTTGTTGCCCTGCTCGTCGACCACCTCGGCACCGATGCCGGGCAGTGGGAAGGTCGCCGAGCCGGGCTTGAGGGTGGTGGCGCCCGGCAGCGGCGAGATCATGATGCCGCCGGTCTCGGTCTGCCACCACGTGTCGACGACCGGGCAGCGGCCGGCGCCGATGTGCTGCCAGTACCAGACCCACGCCTCGGGGTTGATGGGCTCGCCGACCGAGCCCAGAAGTCGAAGCTTGGACAGATCGTGGGACTCGGGGAACTCCGTGCCCCACTTCATGAACGTGCGGATGGCCGTGGGCGCCGTGTACAGGATCGTGACGCCGTACTTCTCGGCGATCGCCCACAGACGGTCCTTGCCCGGTGTGTCGGGCGATCCTTCATAGATCACGGACGTCGCCCCGTTCGCCAACGGGCCGTAGACGATGTAGCTGTGGCCGGTGACCCAGCCGATGTCAGCCGCGCACCAGTAGACGTCGGTGTCGGGATGCAGGTCGAAGACGTACTTGTGCGTGAACGCGACCTGTGTCAAGTAGCCGCCGGTCGTGTGCATGATGCCCTTGGGCTTGGCCGTCGTGCCCGAGGTGTACAGCAGGTACAGCAGATCTTCGGCACCCATGCGCTCGGGTGGGCAGTTGGGATCGGCGTCCCGCATCAGCTCGTCGTACCAGTGGTCGCGGCCCTCGGTGAACGGCACGTCTTCTTCGGTACGACGCACGACGACGACGTGCTCGATCGTCGACGTGCCCTCGAGTGCCTCGTCGGAGCTGACCTTGAGCGGCACCGCCGCGCCGCGCCGCCACCCGCCGTCTGCGGTGATCAAGACCTTGGCTTCGGCGTCGATGATGCGGCCGCGGAGGGCGTCGGCCGAAAACCCGCCGAACACGACCGAGTGCGGCGCGCCGATGCGCGCGCAGGCCAGCATGGCCACGGGCAGCTCGGGGATCATCGGCATGTAGATCGCGACGCGGTCGCCGCGCTGGACACCGAGTGACTTCAGGACGTTGGCGAAACGGCCGACCTCGTCGAGCAGGTCGGCATAGGTGATCGTGCGGGTGTCGCCGGGTTCGCCCTCCCAGTGATAGGCGACCTTGTCGCCCCGCCCCGCCTCGACGTGCCGGTCGAGGCAGTTGTACGAGACGTTGAGGGTGCCGTCCTGGAACCACTTGGCGAACGGCAGGTCCCACTCGAGCACGGTGTCGAAGTCGTCGAACCAGGAGACGAGCTCGCGCGCCTGGCGAGCCCAGAACGCCTGCCAGTCGGTCTCAGCCTCCTTGTGCAAGGAGTCGTCGGAGACAAGCGCGTTGCGAACGAAGTCCTCGGGAGGCGGGAAGGTGCGATCTTCCAGGTAGTACGCCTCGATCGTCGCTTCAGTCATTGGCGCGCGCCCTCCTTCGCTGCTTCGCAGACCCGGGCGACCCTACCCCTCCACCTTCCATTCGAGAACCTGGAACGCGCCCAGGCCGCCCGGGTCGGTGAGGGCCGTGGCCTCACTCAGCCGACTCCGCTGTTTCATCGCCTCGAGATCGCCGATGTGGGCACGTTCCTCCCACGCGCGTCGAGCCGCGTCAACAAGCGCGTCGAGACCGTGGGCGCGTAGGAAGTCGGCCTGGGCCGACGCGGTGTCGGGGGACGGCAGCTGGTCGACCGCCACCTCGCAGGTGACGTCCTGTTCGCCGAGGTCCTCGAGGGGACCCCGCCCAGGACCGTGGCCCCGATAGGTGCGGACCCACTCGGTCCATGGGCGCCGCGCCAGCTCGGTCGTGGTGCTGGCGTAGTCGACGACCGCGATCCGGCCGCGCTCCACGACGGCCAGAGCCGACCGCACCCACGCTGTCGCCGGGCGCTGCAGAGGGATCCGGCCACCGACGGGCGTGTCGGGCGCCAACCGCTCGGCGTGCAGCGCGACGTCGCTGGCGGCTGGGACCAGAGACTCGCGCAATGCGTCGTCGACGCGGACCTCCGACCACCCGAGCGGGTCCCTCTCCAGTAACGCGAACGGCAGGTTGTCGAGCAGCTCGTTGGCGACGACGACGCCGGTGAAGGGCCGCTGCGGAAGTTCGGCCAGCGACGTCACCAGCGGACCGATGCCGGTTTGGGGGCGCGGGCCTTCATCGGGATCGGTGACGACTGACGGACCGAGCACCTGACGGGCCGGCTCCATGGGCAGCCGGCTCCGTTGTACATCGCGCAGACTCTCGGAGCGCTCGACGAGTACGTACCTGAGCGCCGACACACACGCCGGTCCGGCGTCCAGCACATGCCGGGCCAACGTCCCCGGCCCCGCGCCCGCCTCGACGACGACGTACGGATCGGGCTCACCGCACTCGCGCCACCACGCGTCGAGCGCGTTCGCGAGGACGGCGCCAAACAGCGGGCCGACTTCGGGACTGGTGAGAAAGTCGCGTCCCCGCCCGGCGCCGCCGCCCCTGCTGTAGAACCCGAACTCGGGGTGGTACAGCGCGAGCTCGACGACCTCGTCGAAGGGAAGCGGCCCGAGGCGCCGGGCCCGCTCAGCGACGATCTCGGCGACCTGCGTGGGCATGGGCAAGGCAGCCTGGCACACTGCCAGCCGTGCGTGTTCGGCACTCGGCCACCGCCGCGGTGGCCCTTCTCATACTCGTTGCCGCGACGTCGTGTTCCTCGACGTCGTCACGGACGACGAAGGGAAACGCCTGCACGCCCGCCAAGCCCCAGCCCGCCGGGCAGTCCACCGTCCACATCGCTTCGGGCGGTCTTGACCGCGACTACATCCTCTATGTCCCGCGCTCCTACCGCGGGACCACCGCGGTGCCCGTCATCTTCAACTTCCACGGTTACGGCTCGACCCCGGCGCAGCAGATGGGCTACGGCGACTTCCGCCCGCTCGCCGAGCGCGACGACTTCCTGATCGTGGCGCCCGAGGGCGAGAACGCGCCCATCGGACGCCATTGGAACGCCAGTCAGCTTCCCGGCCAGCCCGACGACGTGGCCTTCACGTTCTCGATCCTCGACTCGATAGAGAAGGACTTCTGTGTCGACGCGCACCGTGTGTTCTCGACGGGGATGTCCGACGGCGGGGCAATGACATCGCTCCTCGCCTGTGTGGGCTCGAACCGGTTGGCCGCATTCGGCCCGGTCGCCGTCCTCTTCTACACCCCCGCCTGCAGTAGTGCTCGGTCGATTCCCATCGCTGCGTTCATGGGAGACGCAGACCCTGTGGTCCCGTTCAACGGCGGCCGGATCAACTGCTGCGATCACTCCACGGTTCTCTCCGTTCCCGCATCGATGGCCCGGTGGGCGGCACACGACGGGTGTGCGGCGCAGGCCCACGAGACGAAGCCGTCGTCGGAGGTCACGCTCCGAGAATGGACGAGGTGCAAGGCGCCGGGCGCCGTGCGCTTCTACATCATCAACGGCGGCGGCCACACGTGGCCGGGCTCGGTCGACGTCCCCTTCCTCGGCAAGACGACACACCAGATCAACGCGACCGACGTGCTGTGGGCTTTCTTCCAAGCCCATCCGCTGCCGCGCTGACGGCGCGCGAACTACTTGACGAGCGACGCCACGTCGCCCAGGCGGGCGAACAGCTGCGGGTAGATGCCGATGACGATGACGACGAGCGCAGTCAGCGCCAGCGCCGCCTGGAGGCTGGCGGGCACACGGATCGGCGTGCGGTCACCGTCGGGCACGGGGTCCATCCACATGAGCCGCGGGATGCTGGCGTAGTAGAAGAGCGCGATCACGGCGTTCACCGCGGCGATGACGCCAAGGACGATGGCTGACGTCGTGCCCGAGTCGAGCACGGCCCGGAAGATGAACAGCTTGGCCCACGTCCCGGCGAGCGGCGGGATGCCCGCCAGGGAGAACATGAAGATCGTCATCAGCACGGTCAACCCGGGCGCGTACTCGTACAGGCCGCCGTAGGAGGCGATGTCGCCCGAGCGGGTCTTGCGGGCAACGGCGATGACGACGGCAAAGGCGCCGAGGTTCATCGCCGCGTAGATGAGGAGGTAGACCACCGCCGCCGTGAACGCGCTGTGCAGTGCTTTCTCGTTGGAGCCGGCAACGGCGAACGGCACGAGGATGTACCCGGCCTGGGCGATCGACGAGTACGCCAGCAGGCGGACGATGTTGGTCTGGCGGAGAGCGATGAGGTTGCCGACGGTCATCGTCAGCGCCGCGAGCACCCAGAACATCGGGCCCCATACGTCCGAGCGACCGAGGAAACCGACGTAGATCAGCATCAGCAGGGCGACGAAGCCGCCGGTCTTGGAGGCCACCGAGAGGAACGCGGTGACCGGCGTGGGCGCACCCTCGTAGGTGTCGGGCGCCCAGAAGTGGAAGGGCACGGCCGAGACCTTGAAGGCGAAGCCGACGGTGATGAAGAAGATCCCGAGCGTCACCAGTGGCGCGTGGGTGATCGATCCCTGGGTGGCCTTGGCGATGTCGGTGAGCAGCGTCGAATTCGTGAAGCCGAAGATCAGCGACATCCCGTAGAGCATCACCGCCGACGCCAGCACGCCGAGGAGGTAGTACTTCAGCGCGGCCTCGTTGCTCTTCAGGTCACGCTTGCGCCAGCCGGCGAGCATGTAGGCGGGGAGCGACAGCGTCTCGAGGGCCACGAAGATCGTGATGAGGTCGCGCGCCGAGCCCATGACGATCATCCCGAGGAGCGAGCACAACAAGAGGAAGTAGAACTCGCCCTCGTAGTAGTCGCCGTCCTCGACGTATCGGGCCGACATGAGCAGGACGACGTACCCAACGGCGAGGAACAGCCCCTTGAACACCAGCGCGAAGTTGTCGACGACATAGGCGCCGCCCACCATCGACGCGTGATGACCGCGGGCGCCGAGCTCGATGACGACGATCAACGCGGCCAGCAAGCCCCAGCCCGAGACGTTCGACAGCACCCACTTGTTGTCGTCGCTGATGAAGAGGTCGGCCACCAGCACGATGATCAGCGTGGCCGCGACGATGATCTCCGGCGCGAGGGCGTGGTAGTCGAGGTTGGGGACCTTGAACCCAGCGGAGGCGGCAGCGAGCAGCAAGGTTGACTACCGCCCGGCAGCCACGCCGGTGGCCGCGTGCACACCAACGGTCACGGCCTTCACGGCGCCGTCGGTGATATGGAACAACAGGTTCGGATACACGCCGAGGGCCACGATGAGGAGCAACAGCGGCACCCAGGCGATGTACTCGGGAATGTGCATGTCATGGATGTGGGCGTGCTCGAACTCACCCTTCACCGTGCCGAACGCGACACGCTGCAGCATCCAAAGGAGGTAGCCGGCGGCGAACACCGTGCCGACGGCGGCCACGGCCATGTAGATCCGGAAGGTGAACAGGCTCAGGCCCGCAGCCGGGTCGTAGGCCGAAAGGATCGCCGGGAACTCACCCCAGAAGCCGGCTAGTCCGGGCAGACCGAGCGATGCCATGGCACAGAAGCCGAGGATCCATCCGAGTCGCGGTGCCTGGAGCAGCATGCCGCCCAGCCGCTTGAGCTCGCGGGTGCCGTAGCGCTCCTGCACGGAGCCGGCCACGAAGAACAGCATGCCGGTGATCAGGCCATGGGCGACCATCCCGAACACGGCGGCGTTGATGCCGAAGCTCGTGAGGGTGGCGATGCCCAACATCACGAAGCCCATGTGCGCGACCGACGAGAAGGCGATCAGCCGCTTCATGTCGCGTTGCGCGAGACAGCCAAGGGCGCCGTAGATGATGCCTATGACAGCCAGAAGTCCGATCCACGGCGCCCACGTGTGCGCCGCCTTCGGCAGGATCGGGATAGCGATGCGGACGAAGCCGTAGGTGCCGAGCTTCAGCAGGATGGCGGCCAGGATCACCGAGCCGACGGTCGGCGCCTCGGTATGGGCGTCGGGCAGCCAGGTGTGGAACGGGAACATCGGCACCTTGATGGCGAAACCGATGAAGAGGCCGGCGAAGATCAGAGACGCCGTGGCACTCGGAAGGGCGGCCAGCGCCGTCGAGTGCTGCAGGGCGATCATGTCGAACGTCTGACCGCCCTTCCAGTACAGGGCGAGGACGCTCAGAATCATCAGCGCCGAGCCGAACAGCGTGAACAAGAAGAACTTGATCGCCGCGTACTGCCGGTTGGGCCCGCCCCAGACCCCGATCATGAAGTACATCGGGAGCAGCACGAGCTCGAAGAACACGAAGAACAGGATCAGATCCAGTGACGAGAACGTGCCGTTCATGCCCGTCGCCAGCACGAGTATGAGGATCAGGAATGCCTTCGGGTTGTGCGGCTCGGGGAAGTGATCCCACGAGTAGACGATGCACAGCACGGTGATCAGCGCCGATAGGGCGAGCAGTGGGAGCGAGATCCCGTCCAGACCGATGTGGTAGCGGCTGTGGATCACGGGGATCCATTGCTTGTTGGCGACGAACTGGAAGCGGTTCGAGTGGCTGTAGTCGAACTGCGTCATCAGATAGACGACGAGGCCCAAGCTCACAAGGCTGGCGATCAGCGCCCCTGCCTTGAGCGTCAGTTCCGACCGCCGGGGCACGAGACCCAGGAGGGCGGCGCCGATGACCGGAACGAAGATCGCTCCGCTCAGCGCCCAGTGGTCGAGGGAATTCATCGTCTCTTGGAGCTCCTACGCGGTGGTCAGAACGAGGATCAGGCCGAACAGGGCGGCGGCGCCGAAGAGCACGGCGGCGTACTGCTGCACGCGGCCGGTCTGGATGTAGCGGAGGAGGCCGCCACTCTCCTCGGCGGTGAACCCGGCGCCGTTCACGGCGCCGTCGACGACCTTCTGGTCGATGACGTCGTAGACGAAGCCCGACACCTTGCGGCTCACGAAGGCCACGCCGTTGACGAACCCGTCGATGATGTGCTGGTCGAACCAGTACATCCCCCGCGCGATCGGATACTGGATCTTGCGGATGATGCCGTTGATGTAGAGCTTGTCGAGGAAGTACTTCTCCTCGAGGAAGTGGTAGCCGGCGTGGGCCAGCGCGTTCCGTTTGGTGAGCCCGTGAGGGCCCTTGTTGGCGAAGTAGTAGCCGTAGGCCACGCCGATGCCAATGAGGGCGATCGCGAGCGAGATGGTGGCGAGGGGCAGTGAGAACGCGTACTCGTGCACCACCTCGTGCGTAACTCCGGCGACGTCGAAGTGCACCCACGTCGGGAAATCGTGGATTCCGAACGCGCTGAGCCACCCGGCGCCCACGGCCCCGATCGCGAGGAGGCGCATCGGCCACGCCATCGACGGCGGCGCCTCGTGCGGGTGACCCTCGCCCCGGTACTCCCCCCAGAAGATCATGTAGCAGGCCCGGGTCATGTAGGCGGCGGTCATGAAGGCCCCGATGACGCCGATCCAGAGGAAGAGCGGATAGCCGCCCTTGTCGGCGCCGAGAAGGATCTCGTCCTTGGACCAGAACCCGGCGAGCGGGAACAACCCCGCCAGCGCGGCCGAGCCGACGATGAACGTCCAGAACGTGGTGGGCATCTTCTTCCGCAGCCCACCCATGTCGCTCATGTTGTTGGAGTGCACGGAATGGATGAGGGCACCGGACCCCAGGAACAGGAGGGCCTTGAAGAACGCGTGGGTGAACAGGTGGAAGATGCCGGCCGTCCAGGCGCCCACTCCAAGCGCCATCACCATGTAACCCAGCTGGCTGATCGTCGAGTAAGCGAGCACGCGCTTGACGTCGTCCTGCACGAACGCCAACGCGGCCCCGATGATCACCGTGAGTCCGCCGATGAGGGCCAGGGCGTTGATGCCGTTGCCGAGTGGGCCGATCGACAGACCGGTGATGAAGACGCCGTAGACGCGGGCAACCAGGTACACGCCCGCGACGACCATGGTCGCGGCGTGGATGAGTGCGGAGACCGGCGTGGGACCGGCCATGGCGTCGGGCAGCCACACGTGCAGCGGGAACTGGGCGCTCTTGCCGATCACGCCGAGCAGGAGCAGTAGAGCGCCGGCGAGCAGGAGGCCGTGACTGATCTGGCCGTTGATAGCGAGGCGGTTCAGGGTCTCGATGTCGAACGTCTGACGGGCGGCGAAGAAGAGAGTGATGATCCCGAGCATCAGGCCGACGTCACCGGTTCGTGTGGTGATGAAGGCCTTGATGGCGGCAGCCGAGTTGACCTCCTCCTCCCACCAGTGACCGATCAGCATGAACGAGCACACGCCGACCAACTCCCAACCGACCATCAGTTGGAGGGTGTTGGGCGCTACGATCAGCGTGAGCATCGACGCCGTGAACAGCGACAGCGCCGCGTAGTAGTAGGTGTAGCGGCGGTCGCCGTGCATGTACCCCAACGAGTACACGTGCACCATCAGTGACACGAAGGTCACGACGAACAGCATCATGAGCGCCAGACCGTCGATGTGTGTCCCGGCGGTGACCGTGATTCCGCCGAGCTTGAACCACGTGACGTGACGGTCGACGGGGTGGCGATCGGCGCCCCAGCTGATCCACTTCAGTGCTCCACCGAGCGCGAGCAGGAACGAGAGTCCGATGCCGGCGATGCCGATGGGGGCGCCCTTGCCAGGCGTGCGCTTCCCGAAGAACAGAATGAGGAAGAAGCAGGCGCCAGGGATGGCGGGGATCAGCCAGGCGTTTTTGAGGAAGAACATCGTGGGGGTTCCCGCCTAGCCCTTCATCAGGTCGGCTTCGTCGAGGGCGATGCTCGCCCGGTTGCGGAAGATGAGAACGACGATCGCCAGGCCGACGCCGACTTCGGCCGCCGCGATCGCGATCACGAAGAGTGCGAAGACCTGGCCGGCGATGTTGTGCCGGTAGGCGCCGAACGCCACCAGGTTGATGTTGACGGCGTTGAGCATCAGCTCGATCGACGCCAGTACGAGCACGGCGTTGCGTCGAGCCAGGACGCCGTAGACGCCGATGCAGAACAGGACGGCCGCGAGGAACAGGAACTGGTTCAGCAGCATTTCGATCAGTCCCTTCGGGCGATGGCGATGGCGCCCACGAGCGCCGCGAGCAACAGGACGGAGACCACTTCGAACGGGATCAGGTAGGTGCTGAACATCGAGTTTCCGACGTCGGCCGTGCGCTGGATGCCGTTGGCGTTGACGTGCGTGTTGCCGAAGGCGTCGGACAGCACGGCGACCATGACGCCGACGAGGAACAGCGCGGTCAGCGCCGCCAGCCACTTCTGATCGTTGTCCAGATCGACGTCACGTCCGATCGGCGCACGCGTGAGCATCGTCCCGAAGAGGAAGAGGACGACGACGGCGCCGATGTAGACGATCACCTGCACGACGAAAATGAACTCCTGCGCCAGCAGCAAGTACTGCGCACCGGCACCGGCCAAGACGACCACGAGGTAGAGCACCGCCCGCACCACGTTCTTGGTCGTCACGACCCGCCAGGCGGCGAGGATCATGACGGCGGCCAGGATGCCGAAAACGACGTTCTGGGCGACCACGGGACGGCGAACCTACTTCTTCCCTGCCTGGGCGCCCACTTCGAGTGGAGCCGCCTCGGGGACGGTGTCCATCCACTCGCTGAGCCGCTCCTTGTCGTGCAGGAGGTCGGCGATCTTCCACTCCGAGTACTCGTACTCGGGGCTCCAGAAGAGAGCATCGAACGGGCAGACATCGACGCAGATACCGCAGTACATGCAGAGCGCATAGTCGATGTCGAAGCGGTCGAGCTCGTTCACCTGGCGCGGACGGCCGCCGGCCCGGCGGGGCGGCGCCTTCTCCTTGTGGCCCTCGATGTAGATGCACCAGTCCGGGCAACTGCGGGCGCAGAGCATGCAGACCGTGCAGTTCTCCTGATGAAGGGCGATCACACCCCGAGCCCGCGTGGGCGGGGTTTCCTTCTCCTTCGGGTACTGCGTGGTGACCGCAGGCTTGAGCATCGTGCGAAGAGTGACGCCCAGGCCTTTGATGAGGCCGGGGACCGGACTCTCGGGCATCAGAACACCACCTTGAAAACGGCCGTGATGAGGATGTTGGCGAGGGAGATGGGGATCAGGAACTTCCACGCGAAGGCCTGCAGCTGGTCCTCGCGGAAGCGGGGGTAGGTGAACCGGATCCAGTAGATGAGGAACGCGACCACCATCACCTTGGCGCCCAGGACGAACGGCCCGAGGACATCAGCCGCCGTACCGTGCACCCACGGCAGGGACCAGCCACCGAGGAACAACGTGGCCGCGATCGCGGCCAGGGCGAACGCCGTCGCCGTCTCCGCCATGTAGAAGAACAGGAAACGGAAGCCCGTGTACTCGGTGGTGTAGCCGGCGACGAGCTCGGACTCGGCCAGCGGCATGTCGAACGGTGCCTGGGTCAGCTCAGCTTGTGACGCGACGATGAAAAGCAGGAAGCCGACGAACTGGGTGAGGATCAACGGCAAGCCGATGCCGCCGAAGCCGAAGATCTCGCCGTTCTGCTGGAACTTCACGATGCCCTGCAGGCTCATGGTGCCGGCCTGCATCACGACGCCGACCACTGCGAGCACGAGCGGAAGCTCGTAGGCGATCAGCTGGCCCGCGGCGCGGAGGCCGCCGAGGAGGGAGTACTTGTTGGCGGACGACCAGCCCGCCATGAGGACGCCGATCACCGACAGCGACGAGACGGCCAGGGCGAAGAAGACGCCGGTGTCGAGGTTCTCGACGACCAGTCTCGGGCCCGCGGGGATGACGACGAAGAGGAGGAACGTCGACACGAGCACGACGGTCGGCGCGATCGCGAAGATCACCCGGTCGGCCTGCTCGGGGATGATGTCTTCCTTCTGGATGAACTTCACCCCGTCGCCGATCAGCTGATACCAGCCGTGGAAGCCGCCGGGTTCCATGGGCCCCATCCGGCTCTGCATGTGGGCCATGGTCTTCATCAGGAAGACGTAGCCGAAGGTGAGCGCGGACGCGGGAATGATCGCCAGGATGATGACGGTCTTGATCGTCGTCTCGAGCCAGTACGGGATGGAGAGCGCAAGCATTAGCGGTCGATGTCGCCCAGGATGAAGTAGAGGCTGGCCAGGATCGTGATGATGTCGGGCACGTAGGTGCCGCGGAGAACCCACGGCAGCACCGACACGTTGTTGAACGATGCCGAGCGGATCTTGCAGCGGAACGGTCCGAGCCCGCCCTGGCTGACGATGTAGTAGCCCATCTCGCCGAGCGGGTTCTCGGTGTGGACCCACGCCTCGCCAGCCGGGACCTTGATGATGCGCGGCACCTTGGCCTGGATGGACCCGGCCGGCAGTCCGTCGAGCATCTGGTCGACCATCCTGCTGGCCTCGCGCGTTTCCTGGAGCCGCACCCAGAACCGGGCGAAGGAGTCGCCGTCGGGGTGGGTCCAGACCTTCCAGTCCAGGTCCTTCCACGCCATCGGGAGGTCCTGGTCCCGTCGCAGGTCCCAGTCGATGCCGCTCGCCCGGATGTTGGCGCCCGACAGGCCGTACGAGAGGCCGACCTCGGCGGGGATCACGCCGATGCCGCGGGTACGGGCCTGAAAGATCTCGTTGCCCATCAGCAGCTCTTCGAGCTCGTCGCAGAACTCGCGCACCCGGTTCATGACGGCCTTGGTCTCGTCGACCCAGCCGCGCGGCAGGTCGTCCTTGAGGCCGCCGATGCGGTCGAAGTTCGGGTGGAAGCGTCCACCGGTGACGGCTTCGATCTGGTTGAGGACGCGCTCGCGGTCGCGGAAGGCGTAGAAGACCGGCGTGATGGCCCCGAGGTCAGCGCCCATGGTGCCGATGAACAGCGTGATGTTGGCGATGCGCGCCAGCTCGAAGAGGATCGTGCGGATGTACTGCGCACGCGGTGGCGCCTCGATCTCCATGAGCTTCTCGGCGGCGAGGATGAACGGCACTTCGTTGGCGAACGACGACAGCCAATCGATGCGGTTCACCAGCGTCGTGACCTGTGGGTAGGTGCGGACCTCGGTGAGCTTCTCGTAGCCACGGTGCATGTAGCCGCAGACGACATCGGCCCAGACCACTTGCTCGCCGTCGAGGCGGGCAACGACGCGCAGCGTGCCGTGCGTGGCGGGGTGCTGCGGGCCGATGTTGAGGGTCATGTCCTCGGTCTGCAGCTCGACGTTGACGCGGGCGTCGGCGGCCTGCGTGTTGACGTAGGCACGCCGCTGCTGCTCGGTGATCGCCATCAGCTGCCTCCCTCGCCTGCTTCAGCTTCTTGAGCCGCATTGATGGCGGCGTCCTGGCGGGCCTCCTCGGCCGCCGGGAGGTCCTCGACGTCAACCAACCCCGGCCACGGCTTCACCTCACGCGCGAGCAGCGGGAAGTCCTTTCGGAGCGGGAACCCTTCGAACTCGCCGGGCAGGTAGATGTGGCGCAGGTCGGGGTGGCCCTCGAACACGAAGCCGTACATCTCCCACGTTTCCCGCTCGTGCCACTCGGCGCCGAAGAAGATGTCGTGGATCGACGCAACCCTCGGTTCGTCGTCGCCGAGGTCGGCCTTGACGGTGATGCCCATCTTGCGGTGCGGCGAGTGGAAGCGGGCGAAGACCTGGAACCTGGTGTCGCCGCCGGCGACGCCGGTCTGCCACCCCTCCGCGGGTTCGCCGCCGGGCGTCTCGAAAGCGGCGACGGTGCCCGCCTCGCTGGGCTGGGGCTCGGCCTCGTGCTCGGCCTCAGCCTCGGCCGCCTCGTCGGGATTCGGCGCCTCGTCGGCGTCGGCCTCGGGCTCGACCGAGAGCGTCTCGGCATCCTCGGGGTTAGGGGCCGACGGCATCCAGTCGAGACCGGAGAGGAAGTCGAAGTAGTTGAAGCCAGCGGCCTTGCACGCTTCGACAGCGCGGCGCCACTCGCTGGCCAGCACGCGGATCCAGAGGTCGCCAGCGTGCACGTCTTCACCGACGACAGCGTCGCCGAGGGTGGCCTTCAACGCGTCGAGCGCCTCTTGGCGCGCCGCGTTCGCCGCCGCGTACTGATCTTGCTGTTCTTCCTGTTCGGTGTCAGCCGACGACAATCGGGTCCCCTCGCCAACGCTCGGCCATGTCCTCGGTTTGGATGCGCTGCTGGAGGAGGACGATGCCCTCGAGCAGCGCCTCGGGCCGGGGCGGGCACCCGGGGACGTAGACGTCGACCGGAATGACCTGGTCGACACCCTTCGTCACCGAGTACGAGTCCCAGTACGGGCCGCCGCAATTGGCGCACGAGCCCATGGAGATCACGTACTTGGGGTCGGGCATCTGCTCGTAGAGCCGGAGTACGGCGGGCGCCATCTTGTCGGTCACGGTGCCGGAGATGCAGATGAGGTCGGCCTGGCGCGGTCCGGCCGGGAAGGGGATCACACCTAGGCGCATGATGTCGTAGCGGGGCGACACCATGGCCGCGCCCATCTCGATGGCGCAGCAGGCCAGACCCCACTGGTACATCCACAGCGAGTACTTGCGGCTGTAGTTCAACAGCCAGGTGAGGGGCTTCAGGGCCGGCTTGCGGAACGTCCCCTTCTCGACAACACCCAAGGTTTCGCTACCTCAAATCCAGCGCAAGACACCCTTGCGCCACGCGTAGAGGAGACCGAGTGCCAGGACGACGATGAAGATCGCCATCTCGACCAGCCCGAACACAGCCATCGCGTCCAGTCGCACGGCCCACGGGAAGATGAACACCGCCTCGACGTCGAACATCACGAAGAGGAGGGCGAAGATGTAATACCTGACGTGGCTCTGCGACCACCCCGTGCCCACGGGATCGACCCCGCACTCGTAGTTCAGGTACTTCTGGGGCTGGGGCCGGGTCGGGCGAACAAGGCGTCCCACGCCGAGCATGAGGCCGACCATGAGCACCGCTGCCCCGCCAGAGATCGCCACTGTGAGGTACTGGCGAAGGAAGTCGGACACAGCCGCAATCTAGTGAACGCATTCACACCCAGCCAAAGCCGAGAAACGGCCCAGCTGGGGCGATGAGAATGGGCCGGTCGGAGCGTCAAAGCCCTGGAACCCGTCAAGGAGGAACCATGCCGAAGATCACCCATCTGGGCCGCGTGATCGTGCCCGTGGCCGACCAGGACGACGCCATCAAGTTCTACACAGAGAACCTCGGCTGCACCGTCGCCGCCGACGTCCCCTTTGGCGAGGGCGACCGGTGGGTGGAGGTGACCCCGGCGGGCGGCGGCGCATCGCTGGCACTCACCCCGCCGCAGGGCGATTACAAGCCCGGACGGACGACGGGGATCGCTTTCGAGTCGACCGACCCCCGGGCCGACCACGCCGAGCTCCAGAAGAACGGCGTCGACGTCGACCCCGAGCTCTGGGGCGGCGACGGCACCGTCCCCCTCGGCTTCTTCTTCCGGGACAACAACGGCAACCAGCTGATGGTCGTGGAGTCCCAGCAGCGCTGAACCACACGCATTCTCGAGGTGGAAACCGGGTTCCGAACCGGATTTCCACCTCGAGAACGGGCGTCTAGAGCCGCAGCAGGGTGGCGTGTCTGGCGAAGTCGAAGACGGCTGAGGGCAGGAAGCCAACGACGACGGTGAAGCCCAGGGCGATGGCCAGTGCGAAGCCGGCGCCGACGGCGACGGGCACGGGCCCGGTCGGCAGGGGCTCAGCGCCCTCTTCGGTGGGGGCGGCCATGTACATGTAGACGATGACCCGCAGGTAGAAGAAGGCGGCGATGACGGCGGCGATCATGGCGATGATCGCCAACGGGTACGACTTGGCCTCGACCGCGGCGGAGATGACGTAGAACTTGGCCAGGAAGCCCGATGTCAGCGGCACACCCGTCTGCGCCAACAAGAGGATGGTGAAGACGAACGCCAGGACCGGTCTTCGCGCGGCCAATCCTCGGAAGGCGTCGAGCCCCGTGTTGGTGTCGCCCTTGCCGGATACCACCGTGACGACGGCGAAGCTGCCGATGACCATGAAGGCGTAGGCCAGCAGGTAGAAGAGCGCACCGGCCACGCCGCGGTTGGTCGCCGTCTCGAAGCCGACGAGGACGTACCCGGCGTGGGCGATCGACGAGTACGCCAGCATGCGTTTCACGTCGCTCTGCACGACGGCGAGGATCGATCCGACAAGGAGCGACAACACCGCCAGTCCCCAGACGATCGGCTGCCAGTCCAGCCGGTAGAGGTCGAACGTGGAGACGAAGATCCGCAGCAGGGCGGCGAACCCGGCGGCCTTGGCCGCGGCAGCCATGAACGCCGTAGCCGGTGTGGGCGAGCCTTGGTACACGTCGGGCGTCCACATGTGGAACGGCACGGCCGCCACCTTGAACCCGAGCCCGACGAGCAGCAGGGCGAACCCGGCGATGAGCATCCCGTTGAGAACCGAGTTGGTCCGCAGGAAGTCGGCGATGATGCCGAGGTTCGTCGACCCGGTCATGCCGTACACCAGGGCGATGCCGTACAAGAAGAACGCGGAGGCGAACGCGCCAAGCACGAAGTACTTGATCGCCGCCTCCTGCGACCCCTCCCGCCGCTGTTGGTAGCCGGCGAGCGTGTAGAGCGCGATCGACAGAATCTCGAGTCCGAGGAAGATGACGATCAGGTCGTTGGCCGCCGCCATCAGCATGCCGCCCGATGCCGAGAACAGCATCAGCACGTAGAACTCGGGCCCCTCTAAGTCCTCGCGTCGTAAGAAGCCGTCGGCCAGCAGGGCGGCCATGACGATCGTGGCGATCACGACGACGTAGATGAAGACGCTGAAGCCGTCGACGACGATGGCGCCGGCGATGGCGGTACGGGCCCCGCCGTGACGCACCTGGTGCCAGAGGTGGAACGTCGGCCACAGCGCGATCAGGGCGATGGCGACGGTCAGAACCGACCACAGCCCGCGCGGTGCCCGCTTGCGCATGAACACGCCGGCGATCAAGAGCAAGAGCCCGCCGACGAAGAAGATGCCCTGCGGGGCGATCGTGACCCAGTCGATCCGCGGCAGCTGGAGCGGCTGGGGGCCCGTCGGCGGCGGCGGCAACTGAGCGAGGGCGGCCGCGATCACGGGCGCTTCCCTTCGGCTGCGCCCGCGGGCTGGTGGGTTCCCGAGCGCTCGTCAACGCGGGAGACGAGCGCCTTCACCGACGGACCCATGCGGTCGAGCACGGGCTTCGGATACACGCCGAGGAAGACGATGAGGGCAAGCACCGGCGCCAGGACTGCGCCTTCCTTCCAACGCAGCTCGGGGAACTTGAGGTTCTCGCCCTTGGGGACTCCCTGGAACACACGCTGGTACGCCCACAGCAGATAGACGGCGGCGAGGATCACACCGGTCGCCGCGGCGACGGCCCACCACCGCCGGCTGATGAAGGTGCCGATGAGGATGAGGAACTCACCGATGAAACCGTTCAGACCCGGGAGGCCCACCGACGACAGCATCACCAGCATGAACACGGCCGCGAAGATCGGCGCCACCTTCTGGAGTCCGCCCAACTCGGAGATCTGCCGCGTGTGTCGGCGCTCGTAGATCATGCCGACGAGAAGGAAGAGGGCGCCGGTCGAGAGCCCGTGGTTGATCATCTGCAACAGGCCGCCCTGCACGCCCTGGGTCGTGAGCGCGAACGTGCCGAGGATGATGAACCCCAGGTGGGCCACCGACGAGTACGCGATCAGCCGTTTCAGGTCGCGCTGCACCGTTGCGACGATGGCGCCGTAGATGATGCCGACAACTCCCAGTGTTAACAGCAGCGGCGCCAGATCGTGGGCCACCTTCGGGAAGAGGTACAGCCCGAACCGCAGGAAGCCGTACGTGCCCAACTTCAGCAGGACGCCGGCCAGGATGACCGAACCTGCGGTCGGCGCTTCGGTGTGGGCATCGGGTAGCCACGTGTGGAGCGGAAAGATCGGCACCTTGATGGCGAAGGAGAGGGCGAAGGCGGCGAACAACCACATGGCCGTCGACTCGCTGAGGAACCGGTCGCTCGCCAGCGTCTGTAGGTCGAACGTCAGATGCCCGGTGTGGCTGGCGTGGAGAAAAACGAGGGCCAGGATGCCGACGAGCATCAGCGCCGAACCCGTCATCGTGTAGATGAAGAACTTCAGCGCCGCGTAGACCCGATTGTCGTAGCCCCAGCCACCGATGAGGAAGTACATCGGGACGAGGACGAGCTCCCAGAACACGAAGAACAGGAAGAGGTCGAGGGCCAGGAACACGCCGAAGCAGGCCGACTCGAGCACCAGCATCCACGCCGTGTACGCCTTGACGTCGTGGTGAGGGTTGGCGCCCGCGAGCGCGAATGGGAACAGCACCGCGGTGAGGACGACGAGGAAGAGCGAGATGCCGTCGATCCCCAGGTGCCAGGAGATCCCCCACTCCTTGATCCACACGTGGTGGGAGACGAACTGGAACCCCGACACACCAGTCGCGAACTGGTAAAGCATGTAGCCGGCGAGCACCAGCACGGCCATCGAGACGGTGAACCCGACGACCCGGACCAGTTCGGGCCGTGTACGGGGAATGGCGACCACTAGCGCGGCGCCGATGGCGGGCAGCACGATGAGGGCGGTGAGCACGGGGAAGCCCATCACGCCGTCCTCAACACGACGAATGCGAACAAGACAACGGCTCCCGCGGCGATGGCCAACGCGTAGTTGCGGACGAAGCCCGTTTGGACTCGGCGCACAGTGCCGCCTGTGTCACGCACGAGCGTGGCCACGCCGTTGACGGCGCCGTCGATCACCTTGCGGTCGAACACGTAGGCCGACCAGACCGCGATGAGGCGGGCCGGGCCGTCGTTGACAGCGGCGATGAAGTCGTCGAAGTACCAGGCGTGACGAAGGATCGACGGCTCCATGGCCTCCTCGCGCACGCGGTGCTTCAGGTAGACGCTGTAGGCCAGGGTGATGCCGAGGGCTACGAGGGCAAGGGTGACCACGAACAACACCCACTTGGTGCCGGTCGCGGCCGTGACCTCATGCAGGCGCGGGCCGAAGACAGGTTCGAGCCAGTTGCCCAGGAACTCGGTCGACTTGTTGATCGGAAGGTTCAGCGCGCCACCCACAGCCGACAGGAAGGCCAGGACGACGAGGGGGAGGGCCATCGTCCACGGCGATTCGTGAGGCCGGAAGTCGCCGTGGGCGCCGTGTGCATCTGCAGTGCTCGGCGCCGGAGCCGCGTCTCCTTCTGTCGCCGCTGGTTCGTGCTCGGGTGTCGCCTCCGCTTCTGCGGGAGCCTTTGCGTCAGCGTGCTCCTCCCACCGCGCGTCGCCGAAGAACACGAGGAAGACCTGGCGGCTCATGTAATAGGCGGTGAGCAGGGCGGTGAAGGCTCCGATCGCCCAGAGGATCGGGCTCTTGTCCCAGGCGTTGATGAGGATGTCGTCCTTGGACCAGAAGCCCGAGAACGGTGGGACGCCCGCGATCGAGAGCCACGCCACGATGAAGGTGGCCGAGGTGATCGGCATCCACTTCCGTAAGGCGCCCATCTTCTTCATGTTCTGTTCGTCGTGCATGCCGTGCATGACCGAACCGGCGCCCATGAAGAGGAGAGCCTTGAAGAAGGCGTGGGTGATCATGTGGAAGACGGCTGCGACGTACGCGCCCGACCCGACGGCGAGCATCATGTAGCCCAGCTGCGAAATGGTCGAGTAGGCGAGAACCTTCTTGATGTCGTCCTGGGCGCAGGCGATCGTCGCCGCGTACAACGCAGTCAGCGCTCCGATGATGGCGATGACGTTGAGCGTGTCCGGCCCGCGGAAGAGGATCGGATTGATGCGACACATCAGGAACACGCCGGCCGTGACCATGGTGGCGGCATGGATGAGGGCCGAGACGGGCGTGGGGCCTTCCATGGCGTCGGGCAGCCAGATGTAGAGCGGCAGCTGGGCTGACTTGCCCACCGCGCCGAGGAACAGGAGCAGGCCGATCGCCGTCGCCGTCCCACTCGAAAGGGCGTTGACGTGGCCGAAGACCGTGCCGTAGTTGAGCGATCCCAGGTGGGCGAAGATCAGAAACATCCCGAGCAGGAAGCCGAAGTCACCGACCCTGTTGGTGACGAACGCCTTCTTGCCGGCCACGGCGGCGGAGTTCCGTTCGAACCAGAACGAAACGAGGAAGTACGAGCAGGCCCCCACACCTTCCCAGCCGAGGAAGGTCAACACGAAGTTGTTGGCCAGGACCAGCATGAGCATCGAGAAGACGAACAGGTTCAGGTAGACGAAGAACGTCGGGAACCTGTCGTCGCCGTGCATGTAGCCGATCGAGTACATGTGGATCAGCGTGCTGACGCCCGTTACGAACAGCGCCATGACGATCGAGAGCTGATCGACGCGGAAGCCGACGTCTATGTGGAGGCCGCCAACCGGGATCCAGTTGAACAGCGTCTGTTCGAACACCCGGTGCTCGGGGGCCTTCAGGTAGAGCCCGACGAAGACCACGACGGCCACCGCAAACGCGGCGCCAACCATCGCCGTCGCGAACCAGCCGGCCTTCGGGTCACCGAGGCGCCGTCCGGAGAGCAACAGCACGCAGAACCCGAACAGGGGCAGGGCGGGCAGAAGCCAGACGATGTCGACCATGGGGTTATCCGTCAGCCCTTGAGAAGAGAGATGTCGTCGGCTGTGGCGCCCGCCCTACGGCGGAAGATGGCGACGATGATGCCGAGCCCGACCACCACTTCGGCGGCGGCAACGACGAGGACGAAGAACACGACGATCTGCCCACCGATGTCGTTGAGCATGCGGGCGAAGGTCACGAACGTGAGGTTGACGGCGTTGAGCATGAGCTCGACGCACATGAACATGACGAGCACGTTGCGGCGCACGAGCAGCCCGACGGCGCCGATCACGAACAGGATCGCCGCCAAGGTCAAATACCACGCCCCGGGTACGGCCACTACGGCTCCTCCGTGACGGTCTCGCCCTGGCGTTCGGTGCTCAGGGGGCGCCGGGCGAGGACCACAGCGCCGATGACGGCGATGACGAGCAGCACGGACGTGGCCTCGAAGGCGACCAGGTACCGGGTGAAGAGGGCCTTGGCGAGGAGGTTGACGTTCGGTTCGGTGGCACTGCGGGCGGGGCCGACAACCGAAGGCTGGCCCGACAGCCATTCCCACCTACCGAAGGCGATCGGCAAGAGGAGCAACGCCAGGCCGGCGATGCCGATGCCGATGGCGGCCGGACGCTGTCCGGCGAGCGGTTCGACCTCGAGGTTCTCGGCTTGGTCGACGCCGAGCAGCATGATCACGAACAGGAACAGGACGACGATGGCGCCCGCGTAGACGATCACCTGTACCACGGCGAGGAAGTCGGCGCGCTGGGCGACGAACAGCACGGCCACACCGAAGAGCGTGAGGACGAGCGACAGCGCGGCGTGGACCGGATTGCGCGACGTCACCACACCCAGCGCTCCGGCCAGGATGGCGGCGCCCGCGACGATGAAGACGGCCCAGTCCATCAGTGCTGGTCTCCGGGCTTGTCGCCGACCTGCGTGGCCGCCTCCTCAGCGGCAATCTCACCGGTTGGAGCCGGAGCGTCTGACTGGCCCTTCTCGGGAGGACGGACCCCGAACCCGAGCTCGCCCGACCACGCGACCTTGCCCTCATAGGCCGCCGAACCGCTCGGGGATGTGGCGCGCATCCACGCCGAGGTGTTGCGTTCGTCACCGGGCCGCCAGTCCTCCCAGGGCTGCTTCTTCGGCATGCCCTGGTCGTCCACCAGCAGCTCGCTGCGCGTGTACACGGCGTCGCGCCGGTCGGTGAAGGAGAACTCGAAGAGCTTGGACTCCGTAATGGCCTCGGTGGGGCACGCCTCGACACAGAGGTCGCAGTGGATGCAGCGCAGGTAGTTGATCTCGTAGACGAACCCGTAGCGCTCTCCCGGAGACACCGGATCATCGGGCGGGTTGTCGGCACCCCGGACGTAGATGCACCGGGCCGGGCACACGCCCGCGCACAGTTCGCACCCGATGCACTTCTCCATGCCGTCCTCGTAGCGGTTGAGGACGTGACGGCCATGGAAGCGGAGCGGCTTGGGCCGCTTCTTCTCCGGATACGGAACGGTGACGCGCGGCCGGAAGAACTGGCTGATCGTGACCTTGAAACCGTCGAAGAGGCCCACTACACCCTCACTCCCCCGGTCCGTTCGGTCTCCTCTTCCACCCGCTGACGGCCGACACGGATTGCCGCGCCCAGGCCGCCGAAGTACACGAGCCCAGCACCGGCGGCGCAGGCCACGATCGTCACCGCGTTCCACGCGCTGTGGTTCGGGCCCCAGGGCCAGTTGGCGTCGTCGCCGATGCGCAGGGCCGCCACCAGCAGGAGCCAGTACAGCGCGAGCGGGATGAGCCGCTTCCAGCCAAGGTCCATCAGCTGGTCGTATCGGAGGCGCGGCAGCGTGGCCCGCAGCCACACGTACGCCGACACGAAGACGAACAGCTTGAGGAGGAACCACACCACCGGCCACAGGGCGGGAAGGAAGTTGATGTGCGGGCCAGAAGGGCCGCCCAGGAAGAGCGTCACCGCCACTGCCGACACGGTGATGGTGTTCATGAACTCGGCCAGGTAATAGAGGGCGAAGCGCACGCCTGCGTACTCGGTCATGTACCCGCCGACCAGCTCCTGTTCGGCCTCGACCAAGTCGAACGGCGGCCGGTTGACCTCGGCCGTGGCCGCCACCATGTAGATGAGGAACGGGACCACGCCCAGCTGCCACAGGTTCCAGTTCCACGTGCGCTGGTGCACGAAGATGTCGCGTGTCGTCAGCGAGCCGGTGATCAGCACGACGGAGGCGATGGCCAAACTCATGGCCGCCTCGTAGGAGATCATCTGGGCCGACGCCCGCACCGATCCGAGCAGCGGATACTTCGAACCCGACGACCACCCGGCGAGGAACACGCCGTAGACGGCGATCGACGACATCGCCAGCAGGAAGAGAATGCCGATCGGAGGGTTGGCCAGCTGCAGGTACGTCTCATGGCCGGCGATGGAGATCTTGTCGCCGATGGGGATGATGGCGAACGCCGTGAATGCCGGCACCGCGGCCAGGTAGGGCGCCAGCCGGTAGACGCGCCTGTCGGCTTCCGCCGGCAGCAGGTCCTCTTTGAAGAAGACCTTCACGCCGTCGGCCAGCGACTGCAGGATGCCGTGCGGACCGGCCCGGTCCGGACCGATTCGGTTCTGCAGGTCGGAGATGAACTTCCGCTCCCACCAGATGTAGAGGAGAACCGAGAGCAGCAGGAAGACGAACGTGATCACGACCTTGAGGATCGTGATGAGGACGACCGCCAGGTCGATCCCGTGCGCGTAGAGCGGATCGCCGCCCATTAGGAGACCGTCTCCACGCGCAGAGCGGTCACGGGTTGCGTGGCGTCGATGAGATCGGCGGCGTCGGCGTCACCGGGCTCGTTGAATGTCAACGACGCCGATCCACGCGGCAGGCCCTCGTCGACTTCGACCTCGACGGTCGCAGAACCGCGCTGCGAGCTGACCTTGACGCGGTCACCGGTGTGGACGCCGAGGCGATCGAGGTCGTGGGCGCTCATGCGCAGCCGCGTGCGGCCCGCGAGATGGGCGAGCGACGGACAATGCTGCACGATGGCGCCTGCGTCATAGAGCTTGCGGGCGGAGACGAGGCGCACCGCGTAGGCGTCGAGCCGTGGCGCTTCCGAAGGCTGCTCGAGCGCGTCGACGGTGAGCATCGAAGGCTTCGAGGGCGCCGGTGCGGGCGTCTCATCCTGTTGGGGCTCGGACTCGTCGCCGCCTTCATCGGTCGCCGGAACTGCCTCAGGGCCGGTCACGGACTGGATGTCGGAGCCGGCGGTCACGCTCTGGGCGGCGACGGCGCGCATCTCCACCGCCTCGACGGGTCGTGTGGCGGCGTGCTCGATCTCACCGGCGAGCTCGGCGGCCTTGAACGGCACGACGACGCCGTCTCGGGTGTCGGGCCGGCCCAGGATCTCCATCGTCAGCCCCGCGTGGGACGGGGCCAGGCGCTCGATCTCCTCGAACAGTCCGCCCAGCGAATCGAATCCAAGGTCGTGGCCCAATCGCGACGACAGCTCGGCGGCGAGGATCCAATCGGGTCGGGCCGTCCCGGGCGCCGTGACCTTCTGGTTGACGACGCTGACCCGGCCCTCGATGTTGGTCGTGGTCCCGCTCTTCTCGCCGGGGCCGGCGGCGGCGAGCACGACGTCGGCCTGACGGGCGGACTCGGTGAGGAACAGGTCGACGGCAACCACGAACCCCGCCCCGCCGAGAGCGCGGCGGGCAAGGGCGCGGTCGGGGAAGTCCGACAGCGGGTCGGCGCCCAGGAGAACGAGAGCCTGCACGCGCCCCTCGGCGGCGGCGGACAGGATGCCGGTGGCGTCGAGGCCGCGTTCTTCCGGCAGACGGCTCCACGCATCGGAGAACCACTGGCGGCCGGCGTCGAGCGACACGCGGCCGGGCAGTACGCCCGGGGCCATGCCCATGTCGAGCGCACCCAGCACGTTCGAACGACGGAGAGCGGGCAGGAACTTGACGCCCTGGAGACCCGCGAGGACACGCGCCGCTTCGGACACCCACTGGTCCGACTCGGCGACCGACGAGCGCCCGACGACGACGACGATGTTGCCATCCCGCAGGAGTTCGCCCGCGCCGTTGCTGCCATCGAGGAGAGCACGCACCACCTGGGCCGCCTCGCCGGGTGCATACGACACGCTCGCCGCCGCGTACTTGGTCATGCCCGTCGGCTGTGGCGTGATCTCGAGAATGCGGGTCTGGCCTTCGATCGCCGCTTGGCGCAGCCGCAGGTACAGGACCGGCAGTTCTTCCTTCACGTCGGCCGACAACAGCACGACGGTGGAGGCCGAGCAGGCCTCGTCGATCGTCGCACGCGGCAACCCGAGGACCAACTCCGCCGGCAGGCCGTCACCCATCTGGCAGTCGACCGAATCGGTGCCCAGGACACCCTTGGCGAGCTTTGCCCACGCGTAGGCATCTTCATTGGTGAGCCGGGCGCCGCCGAGCACCGCAACCGACGCGGGGCCGTGCAGGTCCACGACGTTGCGCAGCTCGCGGGTCACACGGTCGAGAGCCTCGCCCCACCCGCACTCGGCCAACTGGCCTTCGCCGCCGGTGCGCATCAGTGGGCCACCGAGGCGTTCCTCGTGGTCGATGGCCTCGTAGCTGAACCGGCCCTTGTCGCAGAGCCAGCCCTGGTTGACGGGGTCGCTGTCGATGCCGAGGTAGCGGATCAGTCGGTTGGATGAGGACTGGGCGGCGACGCGGCAACCCACCGAGCACGCTGTGCACGTCGACTCGACCTGCTCGAGGTCCCAAGGGCGGGCACGGAAGCGGTAGGGGCTGGCGAGCAGGGCACCGACGGGGCAGATCTGGACGGTGTTGCCGCTGAAATAGGAAGAGAAGGGCTCGTCGGGGAACGTGAGCACCTGCACCTGGTCGCCGCGCTCGACGAAGTTGATCAGCGGGTCACCGGCGATCTCGTCGGCGAACCGGGTGCAGCGGGCGCACTGAATGCACCGCTCGCGGTCGAGCAGCACCAGGTCGCTGATGTGAATCGGCTTCTCGAAGTGGCGCTTCTCCTCGACGAAGCGGCTCTCGCCCGGCCCGAACGCGAACGTCTGGTCCTGCAGCGGGCACTCGCCACCCCGATCGCACACCGGGCAGTCCAGGGGATGGTTGATGAGGAGGAACTCGAGGACGCCGTCCTGGGCCTTCTTGACCCCCTCGGAGGTGGTGACGACCTCCATGCCGTCCGCGACGTTGACGAAGCAGGCCGGCTGCAGGGCGAACCCGCGCGGGCCTTTGATGTCGACGAGGCACATGCGACACATCCCCACCGGCTTCATGCGGGGGTGCCAGCAGAAGCGGGGGATGTAGATGCCGGCCCGTTCAGCGGCGGCGATGACCACCTCGCCCGGGCGCGCTTCGATCTCGCGTCCGTCGACGTTGATCGTCACGGTGTCTTTGGCTTGTTCGGTCTGCTGGCTCATCTACTGAAAGGGCACTGGCCGTCTTTGATGTGGACAAGGAACTCGTCGCGGAACATGCGCACCGCGGACGTGATCGACGAAGGGATCGACGGGCCGAGGACGCAGATCGTTGTCTGCCGCGGCGGCCAGGACAAACCCGGGGCGATGTTGTCGCACACGTCGAACAGGAGGTCGAGGTCCTCCTCGCGTCCGGCGCCGCTCTCGATGCGGTACATGACCTTGTCGAGCCAGCCCGACCCCTCCCGGCACGGCGTGCACTGGCCACACGACTCGTGGTGGAAGAAGCGCGTGATCCGCCACGCGGCCCGAACGGCGCACGTGGTGTCGTCCATGACGACGATCGATCCCGAGCCGAGCATGGACCCGGCCTTGCCGACCTCGTCCTGATCCAGCGGCATGTCGACCTTGTCGGGGCCGAACCAGGGTGCCGACGCCCCACCGGGGATGAATGCCTTGAGCTGGCGGTCGTCGCGGATGCCGTTGCCGAGCCGAGGGTCGTAGAACAGATCGTGGAAGGTGGTCTTCGCCATCTCGACCTCGTAGTTGCCCGGTCGGTTCACCCGGCCCGACAACGAGAAGATGCGCGTGCCCGTCGAACGACCCTCACCCATGGCTGCGAATGCCGACCCGCCGTGCAGCGTGATCCACGGGAGGTTCGACACCGTCTCCACGTTGTTGACCACGGTGGGCGCGCCGTACAGGCCGATGGCGGCGGGGAAGTACGGCGGCTTGATCCGTGGGAAACCACGCTTGCCCTCGAGGCTCTCGAGCAGCGCCGTCTCTTCACCGCAGATGTAGGCGCCGGCGCCGGGATGGATCACCAGGTCGATCGACCAGCCCGACCCGAAGATGTTGCGGCCGATGGCGCCGTACTCGTAGGCCTCGTTGACGGCCTGGGTCATGCGCTCCAGACCGAGAGCGAACTCGCCCCGGACGTAGATGAAGGCCTGGGCGGCACCCACCGCGTAGGCGCAGATGAGCGCCCCCTCCACGATCTGGTGGGGGTCGGTCTCCATCAACTGGTGGTCCTTGAACGTGGCCGGCTCACTCTCGTCGCCATTGACGACGAGATAGACGGGCTCGGCCTTGCGCAGCATCGACCACTTCTGGCCGGCTGGGAACCCGGCGCCGCCACGGCCGAGGAGGGTGGCCGCGGTGACGTTCTCGACGAGCTCCTCGCGGGGCGTCGTCAGCGCCTTGCGCAGGCCCTCGTAGCCGCCGTTGTCGAGGTAGGTGCGCAGCGTCCATGAGTCGGCCAGCCCGTAGCGACGGGTGACGATCGGCTGCGGCAGTTCGACAGCCATCAGCCTTGTTCCTCCACAGGAGTGTGCTCCTGCACCGGTTCGACAACGGCGTCGTCGGGCCCGCCCGCCACGAGGCCGACGGCCCGGCGCGTACGGCACAACGTGCCATGGGGCGGAATGTCATCGGTGAGCCGCCCGGCCGCCAGCTCGTCGACGAGGTTGTCGAATCCTTCGTTGCTCACGTTTCCGAAGAAGCGCCAGTTGACGGCGAGGCAAGGCGCAGAGCCGCACAGGGCGATGCACTCGACTTCCTCGAGGGTGAAGGCTCCGTCGGTGGTCGTGGTCCCGGCCTTGATGTCGAGCTTCTCCTCGGCGTGCTCCAGCAGCTCATAGCCGCCGTTGAGCAGGCACGCGATGTTCGTGCACACCGAGATGAGGTACTTGCCGACGGGCTCGAGGAAGAGCATGTCGTAGAAGGTGGCCGTGCCGCGGACCTCGGCGGGCGTGAGGTCGAGTAGCTCGGCGATGTGCTCCATGGCCTCGGGCGACACCCACCCCTCCTGCTCCTGGGCTAGGTGCAGCAACGGGATCAGTGCCGAGCGCGTGTGCGGATAGAGAGCGATGGTGTCGCGCGCGCGCTCCACCATCTCCGCGGAAAGACGAGCCATCGCTAGCGGTCTACCTCACCCATGATCGGGTCCACCGAAGAGATGATCGCCACCGCGTCGGCCACCAGACCGCCTCGCATGAGGTGGGGCAGCGTCTGCAGGTTGACGAACGACGGGGCCCGGATGTGCATGCGGTACGGACGGGCGCTTCCATCGGACGCGATGTAGCAGCCCAGCTCGCCGCGCGGCGACTCGATGGCGACGTAGACCTCACCCTCGGGCACCTTGAAGCCCTCGGTGAAGATCTTGAAGTGGTGGATGAGCGCCTCCATCGACTCGTCGATGCGGGCCCGGGGCGGAGGGGTGACCTTCTTGTCCTGCACTCGATAGTCGCCAGCCGGCATCTTGTCGACGATCTGCCGGACGATGCGCATGGACTCCCGCACCTCGTTCAGGCGGATGGCATAGCGATCGAAGGTGTCGCCGTAGCTGCCGACGACCACGTCGAAGTCGACCTGGTCGTAGTGGAGGTACGGCATGGCCCGGCGCAGGTCCCAGGGGAACCCGGTCGAACGCAGAATCGGACCGGTGGCCGACAGGGCGATGGCCTGCTCGGTCGTGATCACCCCGATGCCCTGGGTGCGCTCACGCCAGATGGGCTGGCCGGTGAGCAGCTCGTCGTACTCGTCCAGCTTCGACGGGAGGTAGTCGCACAGCTTGAGGACGTCCTCCCGCCAGCCATCGGGCAGGTCGGCGGCGACACCTCCGGGACGGATGTAGTTGTGGTTCATCCGCAGACCGGTGGTCTTCTCGAAGAAGGCGAGCACGTTCTCGCGGTCGCGGAAGCCGTAGATCATCATCGAGATGGCGCCCAGGTCCATGCCGTTGGTGGCAAGGAAGAGCAGGTGGGACGCCATCCGCTGGAGTTCGGACATCAGCATGCGGATCCACAGCGCTCGCTCCGGAACCTCGATGTCGAGCAGCTTCTCGACCGCCAGCGAGAACACCAGCTCGTTGTTGAGCGGCGAGGCGTAGTCCATGCGGGTCACGTTGGTGGAACCCTGCAGGAACGTGAGGTCCTCGGCCTGCTTCTCCATGCCCGTGTGGAGGTACCCGATGACGGGCTTGCAGCGCAGCACGGTCTCGCCGTCGAGCTCGAGCATGAGGCGCAGCACGCCGTGAGTGCTGGGGTGCTGCGGCCCCATGTTGATGATCATCGTCTCGTCGTCGCTGACCTCAACGTCCACGTCGTCGTGGGAGACCCCGCGCAGCACGGCGCCCTGTTCGAGAGCGCGCACCGAATCACTGGTGTCGCTCCGGGGCTTGAGCTCCTGCGCGCCCTCGTCGGTCTCAGCCGTCAGGTCGGTCATGGGGTCACCTCCTCGGTCACCTCGGCCCCGGTGCTTCCTTGAACTGCACGGGGATGCGCCCGATCGGGTAGTCCTTGCGCAGCGGGTGCCCTTCCCAGTCGTCGGGCATGAGGATGCGCGTCAGATCGGGATGGCCCTCGAAGACGATCCCGAACAGGTCGTAGACCTCGCGCTCCATCGCCTCGGTCCCCGGGAACAGCTCGAAGAGGGTCGGCAGTGTCGGCTCCCGCTCAGGGACCTGGGCCCGCACGCGGATCCGCTTGCCTTCTTGCATGTCGAGGAGGTTGATGACGACCTCGAAGCGTTCGGCGCGGACGCCGACCGGCAGCGGCCGGTCGATGGCGAGCAAGTAGTCGATTGCGGTCACGTCCGAGCAGAAGGCGTAGCCGTCGTCGCGCAGCGCAGTGATTATCTCGATGTACTTCTCACGGTCCACGTGCACGACGAGCTGGTCGCGCGACAGCGAGCTCGGTGCGCCGTGGATGAGGGCCGGTTCTTCGACCTCCGTCTCCCCCGCCGTAGGGACGTCCTGGTCAGTCATCGTCTAATGGGGCGTGCCGATGGCGACCTTGGGGCCGGGATGGTCGAGGTGGTACTCGGCGCCGCGGCCGGTCTCGCCCCGGCGGCGCGTGATCTCACCGGTGCGGATCATCTCGTGCAGCGTGAGGATCGAGTGCATCAACGTCTCGGGACCGGGAGGGCAGCCAGGCGTGTACACGTCGACGGGCACGACCTGGTCCACGCCCTGGACGATGGCGTAGTTGTTGAACATGCCACCGCTCGACGCGCAGACGCCCATGGAGATGACCCACTTGGGCTCGACCATCTGGTCGTAGACCTGGCGGAGCACAGGCGCCATCTTCTGCGACACGCGCCCGGCCACGATCATCAGGTCGGCCTGCCGGGGCGAGGCCCGGAAGATCTCCATGCCGTAACGGCTGAGGTCGTAGTGGGCGGCGCCGGTGGCCATCATCTCGAGGGCGCAGCAGGCCAGACCGAAGGTGGCGGGCCACACGCTGTTGCGCCGCGCCCACTTGACGAGCTCCTCGAGGGACCCGGTGAGGAAGTTGTGCTGGAGGTCTTCGAGTCCCATCCGCGCCCCTACGCCGCCGGTTCCTGCCGACCGACGTCTACCCGGCGAACGGTGGTCTCAGCGGTGCGCTCCGCAGACCGCATCGATTCCGGCAGCCCGGCGAGGGGCCGGATGCGCTTGACCGGACCCCAGTCGAGGGCGCCGTTGCCGATCAGGTACATGAAAGAGACGAACACGGCGACCGCGAACAGGATCATCTCCCACAACCCGAATGCGTGCAGCTGCCGGTAGATGACGGCCCACGGATAGACGAAGATCACCTCGATGTCGAAGATGATGAAGATCATCGCCACCAGGTAGAAGCGCACCGGGAAGCGGTCAGTCGGCTCCCGCTCGGGCACGATGCCGCACTCGTAGGGCGCCTCTTTCGCCGGCGTCGGCCGGTGCGGTGCCAGCAGGCGGGAGGCAAAGAACGACACGCCGGCAAAGATCCCCGCCAGGATGAACATGGCGAGGATCGGGAGGTAGTCGATCACGGGCTACTCCCTTCCGACGGGCTCGAGGGCGGTGCCCCGCGCCGCCCACGCTTGCTTGTCCCTGCGATGCAATGCGTAGCACGCCACGCCGAAGATGATCCCGGAGAAGATCGCCACCTCCGCGGGCTTCTGCCGCACGTTGCCGAGATCGCGGGTCATCACCACAGAGACGAAGGGCTGAGTCGGGTCGGCCTTCGGCTTCGGCGGCGCGGCACCCGGCGCTGCCGTTTGCGGGATGACCTTCTGCACTTGGACGACGAAGTAGTGAGGGTTGTGGAAGAAGCCGAGGGCGTCGGGGGGGTTGCTCCAACCCGGGAGGTACTTGCTCCCGCCCTTGTCGTACGCGGCCACGACGATGTAGTCGCTCGACGCTGAGAAGAACCCTTGCTTTCCGCTCGCCGCGGGTGGCGCCAACGAAGGGTCAGCGGCCGCCGCTGCAGCAGTCTCGTTGGGGTCACCGACTGGGATCTGGCGCCAGCCTTGTGGGAAGCCGTCGAGCACCGGGTTCGTCGAGGTGCCGAGGTTGCCCTGGATGATCTGGTCGACGTTCCACTTCGGCGGATTGCCCGTGAAGCCGATGCCGTAGACGGTCCAGATGATGCCCATGAGCGTCATCCAGCCGAACAGACCGGCGATGGCGACGAGGAATCCGACCCGCGCCCCCAGGTTCGTGGAGAGCAGGAGGTACACGCTTCCCGGCAGCAGCACGATCGCGAGCAGAACCACGAGCAACCCATGGATCTGGGGGTCCCACTTCAGGGCGAAGGCAAGAGTCTCAATCGCAAGATGCATCAGAGGGTCCGCTCGTAGTCAACGATGGCCTTGATCTGATCAGCACTCAGCATCTCGCTGAAGTGCGGCATGATGCCGTGGCTGACCCCGCGTTGGCCATATGGCTTACCTAAGTCGGCTGTGTTCGTGACCCAGTCGATCTGGTCGGCTTCATCGGGGAACTGGCGGGTCGTTACTCCGCCCACGAGGCTTGGGCCGAACGCACCTCCTCCGTCGATCCCGGGGTCGCCGAATGAGAACCCCTCGGTATGACATCGGGCGCAATAGCCGTCGAAGAGCGCCTTGCCGTTCGTGCCGAGGGGCGCGGCCTCGTCCATCGCCTTCTGAGATCCGATGGAGATCGAGTGCAGGTAGGCGAGCAGGTCGGAGATCTGCTGGTCGTTCATGGGGCCACCGCCGGCGATGCCCCATGCCGGCATCGGGGTGTTGGCGCGCCCGTAGGTGATGATGTTGGTGATCTCGCTGTCGCGGTAGCGCAGCGTCACCGTGTTCAACGGCGGGCACTGCCACGTCACCTGCTTGGGAGGGTTGGTGCCCGGGATCGAGTAGCTCGTCGAGCCGCCCGTCCCGTTCAGGCCGTGGCAGTTCGAGCACCCGAAGTGCGGCACGCGGGAGCCGGGGTCGCTCGGAGGAGGAGCGGGCGTGAACAGGTCGTGGCCCCGATTGACGGCTCTCGCGTCGAAGCCGCGCTGAGCGCCGGCCTGACGAGACGGTTCGCGCAGCCAGTACAGCGGGAGGGCAACGGCGATGATGCCGAGAAAGATGAGGGCCCACATCAGGAACCGGTCGAGGCGCCGGCCTTCCATGACGTCGTCGCCGGGCGACGGACGCCGGTTGGGAGCCAGTTCGATCTCGGCGCCGGGCTCGGCCGAGCGACGGGTGGTCGTGATGATGTAGACGATCCACGCCACGAGGGCGACGATCGCGATCGCGATACCGATTCTCTGCTGAGTCGTAACTGCGAAGATCAAATCAGCCCGCCGAGGACTCGCCGTTGCAGTGGGGCCCCTCTGCGTCCTGGCCCGTGGTGTTGGTGCCGATGGGGGGACCGATGATGACGGTCTTCGTGTCGACGAAGACGTTGCCGCCCTGAACGCTCACGACGAACCGGTCCATCCCGCGCGGGGCGGGTCCTCGCTTCTGCTCACCGACGTGGTCATAGCGCGATCCGTGACACGGGCACTCGAACCACTGGGAGCTCAAGCACCACGGCACGCGGCACCCGAGGTGAACGCAGCGCTGGTAGAGGGCGACCACGCCCTGCTGCATGCCGGGCACCACGGGCCCGAGAGCGGGGACCTTGGCCGCCTTGGACGCGTCTTCCTTGGGATAGGCGTTGATGTAGAAGCGGCCTTCCGGCGAATAGAACGGCGTCTTGTTGGCGCTGATCTGACCAAGGATGCTGTCGAGGCTGCCGGCGTTGATCTTCGACCCGAACCCGCCGCTGAGCTTCGGCCACAGGAAGGCGAGCACGGCGCCGCCGAACCCGCTGAGCCCGAGGACGAAGGCACCGACGATGCCGCGGTTGAGGAACTGGCGCCGGGTGACGCCGAGGGTCTCTTCGTCCATCGGCGGCAGCATCGGCGGCTGCGCCTCGGTCGTCGTGGCCGGCAGAGGTCCTCCGGCCCGCTCGACGTCGGTCCTGGCCAGGCGCTCGATCTCCCGGCCCTTGGCGACGCCACCCGCGCCGACCAGAACCTCAGCTGCAGTCTCCTCGCTGCGGTCTTTCTGGACGGTCTCCCGCGAGAGACGTCCCGTGGCGCGGTCCGTGTCACGCCGGCGAGACGTGGTGACGACCATCAGGAACGCCAGAAACACGGCGGCGACGATGGCGATGACGGTGATCGTTGTTGAGCTCATGCAGTCAGAACGATTTAGAGGTCGAAGAAGAGCCCGTCGCGCCAGGGCAGGGTGAAGTTGAAGCCCGGTCCCCGGAAGAACGAGCCGATGATCACGAGCACGGCCCAGAACATCAGGAAGACCGTGAACAGGGCGATGGCGAACTTACGGTCTTCGGGCTTCTGAGTCGGATTCTTGTCGATGAACGGCGCCAGGATCAGCCCGAAGATGCCGATGCCCGGGATGGTCACGCCCGCGACCATCGGGTGGAACATCGTCAGCAGCTCCTGCAGGCCGAGGAAGTACCACGGCGCCTTCGACGGGTTCGGCGTGAAGTTGAAGTTGGCGGTGGCGAGCAGTGGAGCGTTGACGAACGTCGAGAAGATCAACAGGAACGCCGTCATCGCCAGCGAGGCCACGAACTCGCCGACGAGCAGGTGGGGCCAGACGTGCACCTTGTCGGTGGGCTGGGCCTTGACGTCCTGGATCGACCCGGCTTTGACGACTGTGAGCAGCCGCTGGGTGTGACCCTCCGGGCCCTTCAGCGGCGGTGCGGCGACCGCCGTGGCCGCAGGTGCGGCAGCTGTGGCCGCGGCCGGCGCGGCGCCCGCCGCCGCGGGAGTGGCGGCCTGGCCGGTGAGCAGGCTGGCGGGAATCTTCTCGCCGTCGTCGTCGCTGGCGGGGGGCGAGGCGTCGGCTCCGCCACCCTCACCGCCACCGCCACCCGCGGGGGCGGCGCCCAGCGCCTCACGGCGCTCTCGGGATCGGCGGAGGAGATGTTCGGGGACTTCGGTCACGGGTCTCCTCCTCTCCTACAGCGGGCCGGAAATGCCGCCATCCTTCCGGACTCGCCAGAAGTGGATGGCCATGAAGATGACGGTCACGAACGGGAACAGCAGCACGTGCAAGACGTACCAACGCAGCAACGTGTCGGTGCCTATCTCTACGCCGCCTAATAAGACGAATTTGACCTGTGACCCGAACACGGGTGTGTAGCCCATCATGTTCGTGCCGACGGTGACCGCCCACAGCGCCAGCTGGTCCCACGGAAGCAGATAGCCGGTGAACGAGAGCAGCAGGGTGAGCGTCAGCAGGATGACGCCGATGACCCAGTTGAACTCACGTGGGGGTTTGTAGGCGCCGTGATAGAAGACCCGCGCCATGTGCAAGAACACCGACAGCACCATGAGGTGGGCGGCCCACCGGTGCATGTTGCGGACGAGTAACCCGAACGCCACGCCGGTGTGCAGGTTCTGGATGTCGCTCCAGGCCTGCGCCGACGTCGGCCTATAGAAGAACATCAGGAAGATGCCGGTGACGGTCAGGATGATGAACAGGAAGAAGGACAGTCCGCCGAGGCAGAGCGTGTAGCTGACCTTCACCGCGTGCCGCTTCACCTTCACCGGGTGGAGGTGGTACAGCAGGCTGTTCATGATCACGTAGGACCGGTTCCTGGGGCTGTCCGTGTAGCCCTTGCGGAAGATCGATCCCGGTCGGAAGATCGCCGTCCACGCCTGCGAGCCGCGGACCTTGTCCCCGACCTCGGCCATGCGGTCGCCCATCGTGCGGTGACCGTTGCCGTTTCCGTTCCCGTTGCCCGGGCGGCGTGCCATCTAGAACCTCATCCCGTAGGCGTAGCCGTGGTTGCTGTCGCGCTGGTGCTGATCGCCGTCGCGAGGTGCCGGACCGGTCTTGCCCAGGATGATCACGCCCGTCGGGCAGCGGTCGACGCAGAGCGCACAGCGCGTGCAGACGTCCTCATCGATCACGAACACCACGTGGTCCTCAGGGTCGATCCCGGGTTCGGCGGTGTTGACGGCCTCGGCGACCGTGTCCGGGGAGAGCATGTGGATGCACTTCCACGGACAGATGTCGACGCAGCCCTCGCACATGATGCACTCGGACTGGTCGATGTGAATGAACTGCTTGGGCTTGACCGCCTTCTGCAGGTCCTCGGGCGCGACCTCCTGGAGGACGTACTCGCCGGGGAACGAAGGAAGGGGGGGGTTGGCGTCTGTCTTTGCCATGGGTCCTCCGCTACGCCCTCTTGACCAGGGGTCGGCCGAACATCGAGGTCCGCTCCACGTCGGTGGTGGCCGCCTTGCGGCCACGCTTCTGGAAGGAGATCCACAGCGCCACCTGGAGGACGAGCATCACGATGTAGATGGTGGCGGCGATGATGTCGCGGAGCGATTGGAACGACACGAGGACGCGTCCCCGGCCGGCGGCTGACTCGACTGCCGCGTTGGTTCCCGTGAAGAAGACCGGCCACTTGGTGGAAACGGCGAACCAGATGCGGTCGGGCCGCCAGAGGAGCTGGTTGTCAGCCCACTTCAGCCACTCGTTGGGGACGACGCCGTACCCCAGGAGCATGACCCCGAAGACGAAGACGGCGGCGATCATCGCCTCGCCCCACGTGAGCGGCGTGCCCGGTGGGCGCCGTCGGCCAACGAAGTAGATCACGGCGAGGCCGAGAAGGAAGAAGAACACCGCGACGAAGAACTCGAGGCGGATGGGATAGCCGAGCACCACGCCGACGACGACCGGCACGCCGACGAACAGCGTGAAGAGGAAGCCGCCCAGGGCGAGGATCCCAAGAATGCGAAGGAGCTGAGCCCTGTCACGCACTCTCCTTCACCTCCTCCCAGGACCTCGTGAATGCGCTCACATTCTAACCGGGCCCTCAGGCGACCCGGCAAAGTTGTACCTGGCGCGTTCTACCACGGCCCCTCGCCGAGCCTCATATCGCGCCGCTTGGGTGGCCGGCGGGTCTCACGCCTAAATTGCTGGCCGCATGACCCAGGTCCCCGAGTACCTCCTCCAACGGTCCCGCGAGCGCCGGGCCGCCTTGGGCCTCCCCCCGTCCGGGGGCGGCGAGGCTCCCCCGCCCGCAGCCCCAGCCGAAGGAGGAGAGGCACCGGCGGCTGCCGTCCCCGCGGCGGCCGCCGCGCCCGTTCCCGCCGCCGCTGCCCCGGCCGCGGCGCCCGCGGTCCCCGAGCCGGAGCCGGAGGTCTACCTCGAGCCGCCTGCCCGTCGCAGCGGCGTCCCGGCATGGGTCATCCCGGTACTCGCCCTGCTGCCGATCTGGGCATTTGCCTACGTCGGTGCCCTGAACCCGCCGTCGTCGGCGGCACCCGTGCTCACCCCGATCCAGAACGGCGCCCAGGTCTTCGCCAAGAACTGCAGCCCGTGCCACGGCACCCAGGGCGAGGGCGGCGTCGGCCCGAAGCTGGCGGGCGGCGAGGCCAAGCTGACCTTCCCGAACGAGGCCGACCACATCGCGTGGGTCGACACCGGCTCGATCTCCAAGGCCAAGGGGACGCCCTACGGCGACCCGAACCGGCCCGGCGGACAGCACATCGTGCACGTCGCCGGCATGCCGGCGTTCAAGGGCACGCTGACCGACACCGAGATCCAAGATGTCGTGATGTTCGAGAGGGACGGCCTGAAGTGAGCGACACCACCCACGATGTTCTCGTCGTGGGTGGCGGGCCCTCGGGTGCGGCGTGCGCCTACTGGCTGGCCGAGGCCGGCCACGACGTTCTCATCGTCGAGAAGAAGCGGTTCCCGCGCGAGAAGACGTGCGGTGACGGTCTGACGCCGCGCGCGGTCCGCCAGCTCCAGGACATGGGGCTGACGGAGGAGCTCGAGAGCCACCACCGGTTTGGTGGCCTGCGCTCCATCGCCTTCGGCAAGACGCTCGAGCTCGAGTGGCCCGAGACGCGGGAGTTTCCGCGTTACGGCTACGTCGTCACCCGCCACGACTTGGACGCGTTGGTGGCCGAGCGTGCCGTGAAAGCCGGCGCCATGTTGTGGCAGGAGAGCGAAGCCACGTCGCCAGTGTTGGAGCGAGGCGTCGTACGCGGCGCCGCGGTCAAGCGCAAGGAGACGGGAACGGTCGAGGAGGTGAAGGCGCGGTACGTCGTGGTCGCCGACGGCGCCAACTCTCGCTTCGGCCGCGCGCTCGGCACGCAGCGCGACCGCGCCTATCCGCAGGGCATGGCGATCCGCGGCTACTTCACGTCGCCGCGTCACGACGAGCCCTGGATCGAGTCGCACCTCGACGTCCGCGACAAGGCCGGCAACGTGCTGCCGGGCTACGGATGGATCTTCCCCGTCGGCGACGGGCGGGTGAACGTCGGTGTGGGCCTGCTGTCGACGTTCAACCAGTGGAAGGCGGTGAACACGTCCAAGTTGATGGACGACTTCATCGCGTGGGCCCCGTCGTCGTGGGAGATCTCACCCGAGACATCGTGTGGCCCGCCCACCGGTGGCCGCCTGCCGATGGGTCTGTCGGTCGGGCCTCGCGTCGGCCCGAACTTCCTCGTCACCGGCGACGCCGGCGGTGCCATCAACCCGTTCAACGGCGAAGGCATCGCGTACGCGTACGAGACCGGTCGCTTCGCCGCCGACGCGCTGCACGAGGCGTTGACCACCGGCAACGGGCTCGCGTTGCAGACCTACGACCGCCGCCTCCAGGACGAGTGGGGCCTCTACTACAAGGTCGCCCGCGCCTTCGTCCACGTCATCGGCAACCCCCAAGCCATGCGCGTCCTCGTCGGCACCGGCATGCATTCCCGCACCCTCATGGAATGGGTGCTGCGGATCATGTCCAACATGCTCCGCCCCGACGAGCTCGGCCCCGCCGAAGCGATCTACCGCTCGGTGGCGGCTTTGGCCCGCCTCGCTGCGTGACTCTTACATTCTGGCGGTCGTAGCCGTCCTATAGACCCACCTACGACCGCCAGGATGGAGGACAGGGCTCTGGCGCCCCCTTCAGAGCCGTAGTTCGGGCGCCCCAGTTGCCACCTTCAACGACCATGAGCTCATCGAGCTCGATGGCACGGTGCTCGCAAAGTGTGCGCGCATGCCCCTGTTCGTGCAGTGGCTCGTCGACGACGAATGGACCCTCGGCGTCGGCGACGATCCAAAAGCACTCGATCGCCGCGCCGTCGTCGCCTTCCCGCTGGTGTGCCGTCTGCTGTGGTCGAAGAACGTCCCGCGCGAGCGGACGAAGGCCGACCTCGCGCCCTAGGCGATCGCCCGCGCCGCGGCAGCTGCCAGATCGGCGGTTCGCTCAAGCTCATCCTTGGGGTGGGCGAGGCTCGGGAAGATGGCCTCGAAGGGGCTCGGTGCGAGGGCAATGCCCCGGTCGAGCATCTGATGGAAGAACCGCGCGTAGCGATCGCCGTCGGATGCCTTGGCCGAGTCGTAGTCGGTGACCGGCGCCTCCGAGAAAAACAGGCCCATGAGCGGACCGACGACCGGCACCTGCACTGCCAACCCCGCTTCGGTGATGACGTCCGTGAGCCACGCGCCGAGTTCCTCGGCGCGACCCGACAGCATTCGGTAGGCGGCGTCGTCCAGGGCGTCGAGAACGGCGAGACCGGCCGCCGTCGCGAGTGGGTTCCCCGACAGCGTGCCCGCTTGGTACACCGGGCCCTCCGGCGCCAGCAGGTCCATGACATCGGCTCGGCCGCCGAACGCGGCAAGCGGTAGCCCGCCGCCGATCACCTTGCCGAAGCACGAGAGATCGGGCGTCACGCCGTACCGCTCCTGCGCACCCCCCGGCCCCAAACGAAAGCCGGTGATCACTTCGTCGAAGATCAACAGGGCTCCGACCTGATCGCACGCGGTGCGGAGGCCTTCGAGGAAGCCCGGCGCAGGCGGCACCAGTCCCATGTTGGCGGCGACGGGCTCGACGATCACGCACGCCACGTCGTCACCGATCTCCGGCACGACGTTGTACGGCACGACGATCGTGTCGGCGACCGCCGATTGGGGGACGCCCGCCGATCCCGGCAGCCCCAACGTTGCCAACCCGCTTCCACCGGCGGCGAGCAAGGCGTCGCTGTGGCCGTGGTAGCAGCCGGCGAACTTCACCACGCGATCGCGACCGGTCGCCCCGCGGGCCAGACGCACGGCGCTCATCCCCGCCTCGGTGCCGCTGTTGACGAGCCGCACCTTCTGGCACGACGGCACCCGCGAACGGATGGCCTCGGCCAGGAGCACTTCGCGCTCGGTCGGTGCGCCGTATGACGTCCCGTCGCCGGCGGCCTTGCGCACTGCCTCGACAACGCGCGGATCGGCATGGCCGAGAATCGACGCGCCCCACGACTGCACGTAGTCGACGTAGCGACGACCCTCGACGTCCCACACGTAACACCCCTCGGCGCGGGCGACGAAGTACGGCGTCCCTCCCACCGAGCCGAAGGCACGCACCGGCGAGTCGACGCCCCCGGGGATGACCTCGGAGGCGCGCTTGAACAGCTCGGCGTTCTCCGACACGACTAGCCCAGGCCCCGCTCGGCCAGCTCTCGCGCGAAGTACGTGAGGATCACGTCGGCGCCGGCCCGCTTGATCGCCGTCAGGTGCTCCAACGCAACCGCTTCGCCGTCGATCCAGCCCCGCTCGCCCGCGGCCTTGACCATCGCGTACTCCCCGGACACGTGGTAAGCGGCGATCGGGACGTCAAAGAGTGAACGAGCCGCAGCGATGACGTCGAGGTACGCCAGCGCAGGCTTGACCATCACCATGTCGGCGCCCTCGTCGATGTCGAGCGCGATCTCCGCGAGGGCCTCGCGCTGGTTGTGCCAGTCCTGCTGATAGCCCTTGCGGTCGCCGCCGCCAGCGATGGTGACGTCGACTGCATCGCGGAACGGCCCGTACAGCGCCGAGGCGTACTTGGCCGCATAGGCGAGGATCGGCACTTCGGTGTGGCCCTCGCCGTCGAGGGCGGCACGAATGGCAGCCACCTGGCCGTCCATCATCCCCGAGGGCGCCACCACGTCGGCGCCGGCGTCGACTTGGGCGAGTGCGGCCCGGCCGTACAGCCGGATGGTGGCGTCGTTGTCGACGCTGCCGTCAGGCATCAGAACGCCGCAGTGGCCGTGGTCCGTGTACTCGTCGAGACACAGGTCGGCCATCAGCACCAGCGAGTCACCCACCTCGTCGCGCAGATCCCGCAGTGCCAACTGCACGATGCCGTCGGGATTCCACGCCTCGGATCCCTCGGCGTCCTTGCGGGCCGGGATCCCGAAGAGGATCACGGCGGGAATTCCGAGGCTGGCGAGCTCGCGCACCTCTTTACGCAGTGACTCGCGCGTGTGCTGCACAACACCGGGAAGCGACGGCACCGGCGCCGGCGAAGAGATGTCCTCCCGCACGAACAGCGGAGCCACCAGGTCGTCGACGCTCAACCGAGTCTCGGCCACCAACCGCCGCAGCGCGGGTGTACGACGCAGTCGCCGCATACGTCGCGCCGGGAAGGTCATAACGGGAATGCTACGACCCGAGCGCAGCAACGAGAGCTTCGACGAGTCCTTCGATCGTGTGCTCCTCGGCGACGACGTCGACGGTGAGCCCTGCCTCGCGAGCAGTCGCGGCAGTGACCGGCCCGATGCACACGACCACGGCGGGAACGGCGTCGAGGCCGGCGACCTGCAGGAAATTGGTCACGGTTGAGGAAGACGTGAACGTGATGGCGTCAGCCTTGCCTGCTTCGGCAAGCGCAGAGGACGACGGCTCGGCGGCCCGCGTGCGATACGCCGTCACCACGTCGACGTCCCACCCCTTCTGGCGCAAACCCTCGACCAAGACGTCTCTCGCCACCGCGGCGCGCGGCAGCAGCACCCCGCCACTCCCTGACGGAAACGCCTCGACGAGCGACTCGGCCACGAAGCGCTCAGGCACGAGGTCGGCGTCGATCCCGAACCGGCGTAGGGCGTCGCCGGTTCCCGGGCCTATCGCCGCCACATTGGTGGCCCCGAAGTCGCGGGCGTCGCGTAGCAACCCGGAGAAGCGCTCGACGGAATTGACGGACGTGAACACCACCCATTCGTAGGCCCCGGCGCGCAGACCGTCAGCCGCAGCCCGAAGGGCCGCGCCCCCGTCGTCGGGCTCGTCGATGGTGATCGCCGGAAGCTCGACGGTCTCCGCGCCCAGGCGGTGAAGACGCTCGACGAGATCGGAGGCCTGCTCGCGCGCCCGGGTCACCACGATGCGCTTACCGAACAGCGGTCGGGCCTCGAACCACCGGAGGTCAAGCTCGGCAACGGCGCCGACCACGACCGTGACCGGAGGCTCGAGCTCGAGCGAGCCCAACTGCCCGAGCGTCGTGCGTGCCGTACGTTGCTCGGGCCGGGTTCCCCACCGAATGGCGGCGACCGGTGTGTCCGACGAAAGCCCCCCGGCGATCAGCCGTTCTGCAATTGCGGCACGGGTCGCCACACCCATCAAGATCACGATCGTGCCGCCCACGCGCGCCACAGCATCCCAGTCGGTCTCCGTTGCGGCCCACGGGTCTTCGTGACCGGTGACGACCGTGAACGACGTCGACAGCCCGCGGTAGGTGACGGGGACCCCCGCGTACGCAGCGACGCCGATGGCCGACGTGATGCCCGGGACAACCTCGAACGGCACACCGGCGTCGAGCAACGCCTGCGCCTCCTCGCCGCCGCGCGCGAACACGAAGGGGTCGCCCCCTTTGAGGCGGACGACCTCCTTGCCGGCTCGGCCGTGCGAGACGAGGAGGGCGTTGATGTCGTCCTGCGGAACGCTCGCGTGCCCGGGGGTCTTGCCCACGCTGATGCGCTCGGCGCCAGGCGGCGCGAGGTCGAGCAGCGACGCCACCGACAGACGGTCGAACACGACGACGTCGGCCCGGCGCAGCACCTCGGCGCCCTTGACCGTCAGGAGCTCGGGGTCCCCGGGCCCGGCGCCCACCAGATAGACCGTCATGAGGCGCCGACGTCCGACAGAAGCGCGGCGGCCCCGCCTTCGTCCAGCAGATGGCGGGCGACCGAACGGCCAAGAACGACGGCATCGTCCCCGGCATCCTGATGCCGTAGGAGCGTGTGGCCATCGAGGCTGGCAATCATGCCGGTCAGGGCGATGCGTCCATCGGCCTCAACCGTCGCCAGCGCGCCCACCGGCAGCTGGCAACCCTCCCCGATCTCCCGCAGATAGGCGCGCTCGGCTTCGACTGCGATCCGGGACGGCGCGTGTTCGATGCGCGCCAGCGCCTCGCGCACGCGGGAGTCATCGGCGCGGCACTCGACCGCCAGCGCGCCTTGACCCACCTGGGGAAGGACCACCGACGGATCGAGGATCTCGTCGATCACGAACGTGCGCTCCAGCCTGCGCAACGCAGCGGCGGCCATCACGATGGCGTCGAACTCCGACGCCTTGGCCAATCGGGTGTCGATGTTCCCCCGGAGCCCGCCAAAGGTGAGGTCGGGCCTGGCCCACGCGAGCTGCGCCCGACGCCGGACCGATCCGGTACCGATACGGGCACCGACGGGCAACCCCTCGAGCGTCGAGCCCACCAACGCGTCACGCGGGTCATCGCGCTCGGGCACGGCCGCGATCACCAACCCCTCGGGCGATTCCGATGGCAAGTCCTTGGCCGAGTGCACGGCGAAGTCGGCCCGGCCGTCGAGCACCGCCGCCTGCACCTCCTTCACGAACACGCCTTGACCGCCCATCTCCCAGATGGCGACGTCGGTGCGCTGGTCGCCCATCGTCTGCACGACGACGGGCTCGACCGGTTCGCCCAGGGCGGCGGCCACCAGGTCAGTCTGCAGCCGTGCCAACGCACTGGCGCGGGTCGCGGCCCGCAACGACATCGGCTTAGAGATCGAAGAGCTCGCGCAGGGCGTCGGACAGGCGATCCCCGCGTGGCGTGCCGGCCGCGTCCTTCAAGCGGACGGTCGGGTCGTGCAACAGCTTGGCGAGCACGCCCCGTGTGACGGCCTCGACCGCCTCACGCTGCTTGGGATCGAGGCCTTCCAAGCGACCCCGGTGGCGCTCCAGCTCGGCGACCCGCAGTGACTCGACCCGTTCGCGCAGGGCGCTGATGGTCGGCGCCACTTCGCGGGCCGTGACGCTGTCGATGAACCGCTCGCGCTCTTCGTCGACGATGGTGCGGACCCGTCCGACTTCGCGGCGACGCTCGGCCATGCCGGCTTCGACAAACGAGCGCACGTCGTCGAGATCGAGCAGCTCCACCCCGTCGAGCTCAGCCACCGCGGGGTCGATGTCTCGCGGCATGGCCAAGTCGACGATCAACAGCGGCCGGCCGCCGCGCTGTTCGACGACGGGCGCCAGGTCGGTGTGGTCGACGATCGCCGACGGGGCACCGGTGGATGTGAAAAGCACGTCGGCCTCGGCCAGCGCCGCATGCAGTCCGTCGAGCTGTACGGCCCGACCGCCGACCCGCGACGCCAGGGCGACCGCCCGATCCCACGTGCGGTTGGCCACGAACACCTGCGCGCCGGTGGTGCCGGCGACGGCGAGGGCCATGTTCTCGCCGACCTCGCCAGCGCCGAGCAGCAGGATGCGCTTGCCCTCGAGGGAACCGAGGCGCCGCGCAGCCATGTCGACCGCCGCGTGGGCCAGCGAGGTGCTCCCGCGGCCGATCGCCGTCTCCGTGCGCGCCCGCTTGCCCGCCACCAGCGCGTGACGGAACAGGGCCGCGAGCTTCGGCCCGGCGGCGCCCTCCTCGTGGGCCGACTGCCAGGCCTGCCTGACCTGTCCGAGGATCTCGCTCTCGCCGAGCACGACCGAGTCGAGGCCGGCGGCCACGGAGAACAGATGGTTGACCGCGCCCTCGTCGGAGTACGTGTAGAGGTGGTCGCTGAAGTCCTCGGGCGGGATGAACGCCATCTCGCTGAAGGCGTTGCGGATGTCTTGGACGGCGCCGTGGTACCGCTCGGCCACCGCGTACACCTCGGTGCGGTGGCACGTGGACAGCACGACGACTTCGCTGATGTGTTCGCGACCCGCCAGATCGCCCAGCACCTTCGGGAGGCGCGCGGGCGAAACGTTCATCCGCTCGAGCAATTCGAGCGGGACGGTGCGATGGTTCAATCCGACGACGACGACAGACACGCCTGCAGGCGCTCCCTTGCATCGGCCACTTGGCCGTTCTTGATCAGTTCGAGCATGTCGGAGTCGAGGGCCTTCTGCCAATTCAGCCCCTCAGTGGAACGCCCGTCGGCCCGCACCGCTTCCCGCTCCGCGGCCAGCAGGTCGACCAGCACCTCGTATTCCGGCCCGATCTCGGCGGCCAGACGGTTCTTGAGCCACGACGCCACCGCGGGGCTGCGCCCGCCTGTGGACACGGCGACGGTGAGGGAGCCACGGCGCATGATCGCGGGCTGGGTGGCCGAACAGTGGTCGGGGTCGTCAACGCTGTTGACCCAGACGCCGGCGGCCTCCCCGTCCTCGTACACGGCCGCATTTGTCGACGGCGAGTCTGTGGCGGCGACCGCGAACCGGTACCCCGACACTTCTCCCAGGTTGTACGAACGCTCCTCCCAGGTGACAGGCAGGGCCCGCACCTCGGGACCGACCTGCTCGGCGACCACGTGGACCTCGGCGCCGCACGCGAGGAGGGCGGCAGCCTTCTGGGCTGCCACCTCGCCGCCGCCAACGACGAGGCACGGCCGCCCCTCGACGATCAGGTTCACCGGGTACTGCGGCATTTATTGGACGGAGGCCAGCTCGGAAATGGCGGCCCCGGCCTCTCCTGCACCCATGCGACGCTGCTGGTAGTAGGAGAGGATCTGCAGCTCGATCGACAGGTCGACCTTGCGGAGCGAGACGTCCTCGGGCACCGAGAGCACGACCGGCGCGAAGTTCAGGATCGAAGTCACGCCCGCGGCGACCAGCCGGTCGGCCACCTCCTGGGCGACAGAGGCGGGCGTCGCCACGATGCCGATGGCGATCCGCTCGTCGGCGACTACGGCGCCGAGCTCGTCGAGCCCCCGCACGCGGAGACCGGCGACCGCCTCTCCGCGCTTGGCCGGGTCGGAGTCGACCAGCGCTGCGACCCGGAAGCCGCGCTCGGAGAAGCCCTTGTAGTTGGCGAGGGCATGGCCGAGGTTGCCGATGCCGACGATGACGACCGGCCAGTCCTGGGTCAGACCGAGCTCGCGGCTGATCTGGAACAGGAGGTACTCGACGTCGTAGCCGACGCCCCGCGTGCCGTAGGAGCCCAGATACGACAGGTCTTTGCGCACTTTGGCGGCGTTCACCCCGGCCATCTCGGCCAGACGCTCAGACGAGACCGTGGTGGTCTTGGACTCGGCCGCCTCGAGCAACGACCGCAGATACAGCGGCAGGCGGGCGACGGTGGCCTCGGGGATTCGGCGTCGGGGCCGTTCGCCGTTGCCGGGCTCTTCGGGCTCTCCCCCAGCTCCAGCCAGCTGCTTGACCATGTCCGGATGGTACCGAGACAGGCTCCCAATTCACAATGACACTAAGCGCTAAGTGCGCTGGTCACGCTCCATGTACTGCCTGATCTTGCGGTCTTCCCAGTCCTTCCCGAAGATCGTGAACGTCCCGTAGACCTGCAGCGCGTGGGCGACCAGCCCGACCCCCCAGCCGAGGGTGACCCAGTAGAACCACAGGCTGCCGGGCGTGGTGAGCAGGTTGAGGATGATCAGGAAGGCGTTGATGCAGATGAACGCCGTGAGGTGGATGTAGAACCCCCGCAGCTGGTTGACCCGCGACTTGGCCGCTCGATACCGGTCGTCGTCCTGGTTCATCGCCACGATGTCAGCCTAAACCTCACCGCACATACGCTCACCTTGTGACCCAAAGCGCGCTCGCGGCCGGGGCCACGCTCGTCGCCGTGGCCTTCGCCATGTCGACGTTCGAGCGCTGGCTGTCCGGTCGGCGACGGTACGAACTGGCGTGGGCGTCGGCGTTGGCGTTGTTCATGCTGGGCGCGTTCTTCTTGTGGTTGGGCGCCAGCACCGGCTGGACGCTCCCGATCTTCCGCGCCTTCTATCTCTTCGGCGCGGTCGTGAACGTGCCGGTGTTGGCGCTCGGCACCGTGTACCTGCTCGCGGGCCGGAAGGCGGGCGACCGCACCGCATTGGGCGTCACGGCCTTCGCCGCGTTCGCGGCAGGGGTCATCATCTCCGCGCCCGCCCACCCGATCGCCGACCCGGCCGCGCTGCCGCAGGGATCACAGGTGTTCGAGGCGCTGCCTCGCGTCCTCGCCGCGGTGGCGTCCGGCGGTGGGGCCCTCGTCGTGCTCGGTGGCGCGGTGTGGAGCGCGTGGAAGCTGCGCCGGGGTCAGCGCATGTGGGCCAACGTGGTCATTGCCGCCGGCACGCTCGTGCTCGGTGCCAGCGGTCTCCTCAATTCAGTGCTCGGGCAGATGGAAGCGTTCGCGGTGACGCTCGCCGTCGGCGTGTCGATCCTCTACGCCGGGTTCCTCCTGGCCGTCACTCCGGCCCGTCGCCGGCCGGCGCCCGCAGCGCCCGTCGCAGCACCTTCCCCACCAACCCTTGTGGAATCTCATCCACGAAGCTGACCGACGTCGGGCACTTGTAACGGGCCAGACGCTCGGCGCAGAACTCGATGATCTCTTCTTCTTCGAGGTGCTGACCGAGCTTGGCGACGACGTACGCCTTCACCGCTTCGCCTGAATACGGATGGCTGACGCCGACCACGCCGGCGTCGGCGATGCCCGGGTGTTCGAGCAGCACCTCTTCGACCTCGGCAGGGAAGACGTTGAACCCGGACACGATGATCAGGTCCTTGGCTCGGTCGACCAGATAGAGGTAACCGTCGTCGTCGGTCACCGCGATGTCGCCCGTCTTCAGCCACCCGTCATCGGTGAGCACGAGCGACGTTGCCTCCGGGTCGTTCCAGTATCCGGGGAAGACGTTCGGACCGCGCACCCACACCTCGCCGGGATCACCCGACAGCGCGTCCTCTCCCTCGGTATCGACGAGCCGCACCTCCACGCCGGGGAGCGGGATCCCGATCGAGCCCCGCCGCGGCTCGCCCCCGACCAGCGAGGAACTCACGATGGGCGACGTCTCCGTGAGCCCGTACCCCTGCCAGATCGGCTTGTCGAAGCGGGCCCGGAAGGCGTCGGCCACCTCATCGGGGAGCGGCGCGCCGCCCGAGACGAGAAGGCGTAGCGATGCCAGCGCCGACGCGTCGACGCCCGGGACCGACGCCCACGCGCCGAACAGCGGTGGCGCGCCGGCGACCACGGTGATCCCGTGTTCGCGCACCGCCTCGAGGCTCGACGCCGGATCGAACCGCTCGAGGAGGACGACCGACGAGCCAACGAACAGGGCCAGCCCGAGCACTGCGTTCAGGCCGAAGATGTGAAACAGCGGAAGGACGCCGAGGGCGACGTCGTCGGCCCCACGCGTCAGTCCGGGATGGGCCTGGACCTGCTGCAGATTGGAGAGAAGGTTGCCGTGGGTCAGGCGGGCCGCCTTGCGGGGGCCGGCGGTCCCTGCGGTGAACATGAGGACGGCGTCGTCGTGCTCGTCGCGCGCCACCACGGGAGCCGGTTCACCGCCGAACAGCTCCTCGAGCGGTTCCGCGGCGTCCAGGCGCACTCCCTCGGGCACGAGCACGCGCTCGAGCTCAACGGCCATGCGGTCGACTCCTGCGAACGAGTCGCGCCCGCGCGGGCCCACCACGGCCATCCGGGCCCCCGTGGCGACGAGCTCACCCTCGAGCTCATTGGGCGGGGCCTGCGGGTTCAGCGGCACGGCGACGCCGCCGACTCCGAGCGTCGCCAGATAGGACACGACGAAGAACCACGTGTTGGCGCTCGCGATCGCCAGGCGGTCGCCCGGTTCGAGGCCGGCACGCACCAACCCGCCGCGCAGCTCCTCGACCTGACGCTTCAGCTGGCCGTAGGTCGTCACCCGGCCCTGACTGACGAGTGCGGTCGAGCTCTCCGGGTGCTTATCGATGATCGTCGCGAAGTTCATCCCAGTCAGCAGTTCATCCGAGAAAAGCGCCTTGTTCTTTCAGTGACCGTTGGAGATCGTCGACGGTCAGCTCGTCACGCGCGAGAAGGGTCGCCGCCGTCCCCGCGGCCTGACCGAGCGCCATGGACGGCGCCATCACGCGCGTGGACGCCAGCGCGTCGTGGTCGGCAGAGATGCACCGTCCGGCGACGAAGAGGTTGGCCACACCCTGCGGCTGCAAGGCGCGGAACGGGACCTGGTAGTAGCCGCCGTCGGGCAACAGCTTGTACTCCGTCGAGCGACCAGTGACGTGGTACTCCTGCGGCCACGCGCCAGCTGCGACGCCGTCGTCGAAACGGGCCAGCGCCGCCACCTCTTCGCCGCGCAGCACATGACGCCCGACGGCGCGGCGCGTCTCACGCACACCGAGGGCCGGCGCAGTGTCGGCGAGGAAGGCGTCGGCGAACCCCGGGACATGTTGTTTGGCGAAGGCGGCGGCCTCCTCGGCGAGACGTCGTCCTTCGAGCTCGCCGTAGGTCGCCTGGTTCAGATCGGTGACGTCCAGCGGACCGCCATCCGCGTTGCGGACACGCGTCATGGCGCCGATCACCTCGCCGGGCCGGAATGTGGGTAGGAGGGCGCCGCCGTCGCGCGAGAGGTGTTCGCCATGGGCGGCGATCGCCTGGTTCAACGCGTCGGCGCCGGCCGCGAGCGCGGCAGTCAGATCGACGTGCTGCATGAAGAACTGCATCGACGCGAACTGTCTTTGGCCCGGGTCGCCGATCGTCCACGGCGCGCCGGCGTGCACGACGAGGTCGGCGTCACCGGTGGCGTCGACGAACGCCTTCGCGCGCACGGCCTGTGGGCCGCGCTTGGTAGCGACCACCACGGCCTCCACCGTGTCCCCGTCGACCACGACGTCACTCACGAGCGCGTGCAGGAACAGCCTGATGTTCTCGTGCTCGCCGATGAGGTGGTCGAAGAGCCGCTTCGCGGCCCAGGGCACGTAAAGCAGGACCGCAGTCCCTTTGAAGGGGATCGGGCCGTTCGCGGAGCCCGAGGACTTCAGGGCTTCCGCGACCTCCTCGGCGATGCCGCGGGTGACGTACGCCCACGAGCCGGCCTCGGACACATAGAGGCCGCAGATCGTGCCGACCGAGGCCACCGTGAAGTTGCCGCCGAGGAAGCCGTAGCGCTCCAGCAGGCAGACGCGTGCGCCCTCGCGTGCGGCCGCGAGTGCCGCTCCGAGACCGGCGGGTCCGCCGCCGGCAACACAGACGTCGACGTCAGCGACAACCTCCGCCTGGCGGGCGGGGACGTCGACGGCGGTCACGGCGGCAGACAGTACAGGTGGCTCGGCATCTGGGGTGTGGGGGCAGTAGCAGGGTGGGCGGACTAGTGCCGGGGGACCATTTGGGGCAGCCCGGTCAAGGCCGCGGCGTCGCCGTCCGATTCACCACACGTGAGGGTGAAGCTCTTTCGGGTGGTCGCCGCGTGGTTTGCCGCGTTGGCTGCCTTCTCGGGCGTGGCCGCCGCGATCGCGCCCGCCGCGCACGCTGACCCCGGCAGCGAGGAGGCGCAGTTCCTCGCCCTCACCAACCAGCTGCGATCCACCCTCGGCATCCAGCAGCTGACCCCGAACGCCCAGATGACGTCGATCGCCCGCAACTGGTCGGCGCAGATGGCGGCCGCGGGCACGATCTCGCACAACCCGTCCCTGACCAGCCAGGCGCCGAGCAACTGGACGCGGCTCGGTGAGAACGTCGGTATGGGCGGCGCCGTCCAGGCCATCCAGACGGCGTTCATCAACAGCCCCCACCACTACGAGAACCTGGCCAACGGCGCCTACAACCAGGTCGGCATCGGCGTCGTCGACAGCAACGGCACGATCTTCGTCACCGTCGACTTCCTGACCGCACCGATGGGCGGAGGCAGCGGGGGTGGCGGAGGCAGTGCACCGGCGCCGAAGGTGGTCGCCCCCCGCGCCACGTCGGCGCCGCGGACGACGGCCGCTACCGCACCCCGGAATGCCACACCGCCTGTGACCTCGCCGCCGACCACCCTGCCCCCGGCTGCGCCGACCACGCCCGCCCGCACGCCAGTCAGCGTGAAGCCGTCACCTGCGTTCCCCCAGATCCTTCAGCAGCTCCGCAGTGTTGATCTGAACCACTAGGTCAACGTCACGAATAGTCAGAGATCTGCTCGGCGAAGTCCGGGTAGTCCGCTGCCAGCTTGTCGAGATCGCCAAGCTCGACGTCCTCATCGGGCACGAGCCCGGGCATGACGGTGGTGGCGAGCAGCGCCCACGCCCCACCGGGCACGACGCGCGAGACGTGGAAGGTCTGGGCCGGGATCAACAGCTGCGGCCGTTGACCGGCGGCGAGGTCGCTGCCGACGACGGTGACGTCGCCCGAGCCGTCTTCGAACAGACGCAGCACCTCGAGCGGGTCGCCCGCGTAGTGGTGGTACAGCTGGTCCGAGCGGATGCGGTGCATGACCATCGCCCGCTCGGGCGCCACCAGGAAGTACTGGGCGAAGGCGCAGTCCCGCTCACCTCGCGGTGTCTGCACGCGCAGCGGCGAGTTGTACGTCGGCGTCGTGAACCCACAAGACGGATTGGGCTCGAGCCCAAGGAGCGCTTTGACCTGATCGGCGTTCACGCTGCCCATTTTGGCGGTGATTAGGGGTGCTATCGCACCCCTAATCACCGCCAAGTGAGGGTTTTAGAAGTCTTCCATGCCGCCGCCGGGCATGGCGGGGGCAGCCTTCTCTTCGGGCTTGTCGGCGATGACGGCCTCGGTGGTGAGGAACAGGGCGGCGATGGACGCTGCGTTCTGCAGCGCCGAGCGCGTGACCTTGGCGGCGTCGATGACGCCGGCCTTGAACAGATCCTCGTAGTCACCGGTAGCCGCGTTCAGGCCCTGCGCGCCGTCGAGGCCGCGAACCCGCTCGACCACCACGCCGCCTTCCCAGCCGGCGTTGACCGCGATCTGCTTGATCGGCTCCTCGAGGGCCCGAGCGACGATGCGGGCGCCCGTACCTTCATCGCCGTCCAGCGATCCGGCCTGACGGTTGACCTTGGCCTGGGCCCGCAGCAGGGCGACGCCGCCGCCGGGGACCACGCCCTCCTCGACCGCAGCCTTGGTGGTGCTCACCGCATCCTCGATGCGGTGCTTCTTCTCCTTGAGCTCCACCTCGGTGGCGGCGCCGACCTTGATGACGGCCACGCCGCCGGACAGCTTGGCCAGCCGCTCCTGCAGCTTCTCGCGGTCGTAGTCGGAGTCGGTGTTCTCGATCTCGGCCTTGATCTGGTTGATGCGGCCCTTCACGTCCTCCTCGTTGCCGGCGCCCTCGATGATCGTGGTCTCGTCCTTGGTGACGACGACCTTGCGGGCCTTGCCGAGCATGTCGAGGGTGACGTTCTCGAGCTTGAGGCCAACCTCTTCGGAGATCACCTGACCGCCGGTGAGGATCGCGATGTCCTGGAGCATCGCCTTGCGGCGGTCACCGAAGCCGGGCGCCTTGATGGCAGCCGACTTGAACGTGCCCCGGATCTTGTTGACGACGAGCGTGGCGAGCGCCTCGCCTTCGACGTCCTCGGCGATGATCACGAGCGGGCGACCGGCCTGCATGACCTTCTCGAGCACGGGCAGCAGGTCACGTACAGCGGAGATCTTGGACGACACGAGCAGGATGTGGGCGTCCTCGAGGCCCGCCTCCATGCGCTCGGGGTCGGTGACGAAGTACGGCGAGATGTAGCCCTTGTCGAAGCGCATGCCCTCGACCAGGTCCATCTCCATGCCGAAGGTCTGGGACTCCTCGACGGTGATGACGCCGTCCTTGCCGACCTTGTCGATGGCCTCGGAGATCATCTGGCCGATCTCGGGGTCGGCGGCCGAGATGGCGGCCACCTGGGAGATCTGGTCCTTGGACTCGACCTCGGCGGAGATGTCCTTGATGGCCTCAACGGCCTCCTCGACCGCCTGCTCGATGCCCTTCTTCAGCGACATCGGGTTGGCGCCGGCGGCGACGTTGCGCAGGCCTTCGCGAACCATCGCCCACGCCAGGACCGTCGCCGTGGTGGTGCCGTCACCAGCGACGTCGTCAGTCTTCTTGGCCACTTCCTTGACCAGCTCGGCCCCGATCTTCTCGTAGGGATCCTCGAGCTCGATCTCCTTGGCGATGGAAACGCCGTCGTTCGTGATCGTGGGTGCGCCCCACTTCTTCTCGAGCACCACATTGCGGCCCTTCGGGCCCAGGGTGACCCGCACTGCGTCGGCCAGCTGGTTCATGCCGCTCTCGAGGGACCGCCGGGCGGTCTCGTCGAAGGCGATGATCTTCGGCATCCGTGCTCCTCTCGTGCCTCGCGCCCGTCGGGCAAGACCTTTAGCACTCTGGGTATGTGAGTGCTAACCATGAAAGCGCGGAACGCGCCCGTTTTCAAACGGGCGCCGCAGTCGAAGTGAAGGCGGCGAGGAGGACTAGCGGGTCGGTCGGCTGAAGGCGGACTCGAGCCGGTCCAGCAGCTCGGCCTTCTCCAGCTCGTCCTGGCGCCGGCGATCGAGGGTCTCGGCCGACGTCTGCAGGAGATCGTGGAGGTTGTCGGCGAGCTCCATGGGCTCGAAGGGCTTGGTGCGGTAGTCGTCCGCCCCGAGCTCCCACCCTCGGACGAAGTCACGCTCCTCGGTCTTGCAGGTGAGCATCAGGACCTTCGTCTGAGGGGCCATCTCCCGCTGCCGCATGGTGCGCAGCACGCCGTAGCCGTCCATCTTCGGCATCATCACGTCGAGGACCATGGCGTCCGGCGCGTGTTCGTTGATGGCGTCCAGCGCCTGGAGACCGTCGCCTGCCTCGCGGACGCTGTAGCCGTAGGACTCGAGCGTCAGACGGATGAGCATGCGGATATCCGGATCGTCGTCAACAACCAGGATCTCGGCCACGACGCGTGTATCGGCTGGGCGCGTGCCCGAATTGAGGAGGGTCCTGGACTGACTATGGACTAACCGCCCGCCACGGCCGGGACGATCGACACGGTCTGCCCATCCGTGACTTTGGTGTCGAGCCCATCGAGGAACCGGACGTCCTCGTCGGCCACGAAGACGTTCACGAACCGCCGCAGCTTGCCGGCGTCGTCGAAGAGACGGCCCTGGAAACCGGGGTGGGCCTCGTCGAGCGCCGACAGCACCTCGGCGACCGTCGCGCCGTTGACCGAGACCTCCGACTGGCCGCCGGACAGCTCGCGCAATTGGGTCGGGATACGAACCGTCGCCATCGCCTTACGCCTCACCCTCGAGATCGATCGCGTCGGTAAAGGCCTCGAGCGTCGGTTTGATCGTGGCTGTCGGTCCGAGGTCGCCAATCGCCTCGATGGTCTTGAGGCCGTGGCCGGTGACGTAGGCGACCACGCGCTCGTCACGCCGCACCACGCCCTCGGCGGCCAGCTTGGCCAGCGTGGCGATGGTGGTGCCACCGGCGGTCTCGGTGAAGATCCCCTCGGTGCGGGCGAGCAGACGGATGCCCTCGACGATCTCGCCTTCGGTGACCGCGGCGAACGCTCCGCCGGTGTTGCGGACCTCGTCCAGGGCGTAGATGCCGTCAGCGGGATTGCCGATCGCGATCGACTTGGCGATTGTGTCCGGCTTCACGGGGCGCACGTAGTCGCTGCCGTCGGCGAAGGCTTGCGCGACCGGCGAACAACCGAGCGCCTGGGCACCGGAGACGCGGACCTCGTGCTCGTCGATGAGACCGACCTTGGCCAGTTCTCTGAAGCCCTTGGCGATCTTGGTGAGCTGCGAGCCGGACCCGACGGGCACGACGACGTGGTCCGGCGCCTCCCATCCCAGCTGCTCTGCGGTCTCGAAGGCGAGGGTCTTGGAGCCCTCGGCGTAGTAGGTGCGCAGGTTGACGTTGACGAACGCCCACGTCGGCTGCTCCGACGCCAGCTCGGCGCACAGGCGGTTCACGTCGTCGTAGCTGCCCTCCACGGCGATGAGGTTGTGGCCGTAGACGGCGGACATCAGCACCTTGCCGCGCTCGAGGTTGGCGGGGATGAAGACGTAGTGCTTCATGCCGGCTCGGGCCGCGTGGGCGGCGACCGAGTTGGCCAGGTTGCCGGTCGACGCGCACGCCGCCACCTTGAACCCGAGCTCGCGGGCCCGGGCCAGGGCCACCGAGACGACGCGGTCCTTGAACGAGCCCGTGGGGTTCAGGGTGTCGTTCTTGATCCAGAGCTCCCCAAGGCCCAATTCGGCGGCCAGGCGGTCGGCCCGCAGGAGGGGCGTGAACCCGGCACCGAGGTCGACGGCGCCGTCGTTGATCGCCGGGAGCAGGTTGGCGTACCGCCAGATCGAGCGGGGGCCGGCGGCGATGGTCTCCCGGGTGGTGTTCGCTGCGATCGCCTCGTAGTCGTATGCGACTTCGAGGGGACCGAAGCAGTAGTCACAGACGTGTAGGGCCTCGGCGGGGTACGTGCGCGCGCACTCCCGACAGGTGAGTGCTTCGATGAAAGCCACTGCTGCCTCCTCATCGGTCGGGCATTGGCACCTGGTGGGATCGACCCACTGGTTGCCGCGGCTTCATCGGGCCCGTCCCTCCGCCGCTCTGGATGATTGCCCTCTATGAAACCAGGCATCGGCGGCGATTTCAAAAAAGAGGACTAGGTCGATCGACCGATTCCCCCTCAGCGGGGTAGGTGTGTCTAGCCTTGGAGACCGACATGCCGTCCCCCGCTGTCCGAACCTTCAACCACCGCGAGTTCCCGGTCGACCGCTTGGTCGAGGCCAAGGGAGACCAGCGGATTTCGGTAGTCCTGCCGGCCAAGAACGAGGCGCCCACGATCGGACCCATCGTTTCCGCCGTGCGCCGCCATCTCATGCGCAAGCAGCCGCTGGTCGACGAGGTCGTTGTCGTCGACGACGGATCCACCGACGGCACGCCTGGTCGAGCCGCGGGCGCGGGTGCCCGTGTGGTGTCCGCCGTCGAGATCGCCCCCGAGGTCGGGCCCGGTTCCGGCAAGGGCAACGCCATGTGGAAGTCGCTGCTCGTCACTGAAGGCGACATCGTCGTCTGGTGCGACGCTGACGTGCGCAACTTCCGGCCCTGCTTCGTCACCGGCCTGCTCGGCCCGCTCCTGCTCGAGGACGACGTGCAGTTCTGCAAGGGCTTCTACGAGCGGCCCCTCGACGGCGTTCGCGGCCAGGGCGGTCGGGTCACCGAGCTCGTCGCTCGGCCCTTGATCTCGCTGTTCTTCCCGCAGCTGGCGATGTTCTCCCAGCCTCTCGCCGGCGAGTACGCCGGTCGGCGCGACCTGCTCGAGTCGGTCCCGTTCGTCCAGGGCTACGGCGTCGACCTCGGTCTGCTGATCGATATCGTGCAGCGCGTCGGCCTGTCGTCGGTCGCCCAGGTCGACCTCGGCGTGCGCGTGCACCGCAACCGCAGCCTCGAGGAGCTCGGTCCGCAGGCAACCGCGGTGCTTCACACCGCGCTCGCCCGCGCCGGCCTTCCGGCCCGACCCGACTCGCTTCCCGTGCTCGCCCGTCCGTGGCGCGAGCCGGAGATCGTCGAGGTCCGCGAGCGTCCGGCGGTGTCGCAGCTGCCGAATCACGGAGCAAACGCGGCGTCCGGTCAAACCCTCGCCTGATTGCCGCACTCGCGCGTCCTCTACGTCGACGTCGACGGCACGCTCGTAAGCCCCGGAGGCGATGTCTTCGTCGACGGGTCGACCGCGCTGATAGACGCGCTGTTGCAGGCGCGTGCCGCGGGACTCGCCGTGGTGCCCGTCACCGGACGGGGCCGCGTGCAAGTGCGCGAGCTGTGCCGGCTACTCGCCCTTCCGAGGGGTATCGCCGAGTTGGGATGCATCCATCTCGAGGGCAACGAAGCCCGCTACGAGCTCGGTGAGTTTCCGTTCGTCGGTGTGACGCCCGTCGAGGCCATCGTCGAGCGCGGCCCCCTCGATCTCGTCCGGGCGACGGCGGACCTCGAGTCCCACGACCCGTGGAACGAAGGCCGGGAGGCGACCTACATCCTTCGCGGTCAAGCCGACGTGGCCGCGGTGAACAATGCCCTCGCTGCGCACGACTTCGCGTGGTGCGAGCTGGTCGACAACGGTGCCCTCTCGCGACGGCCCGGATCGCGGGCCTACCACCTGGCTCCTACCGGCACCGGCAAGGTGGCGGGCGTCGCCGTCGACCGGCGTCGCCACGACATCGACATCGCCGACGCCGTCTACATCGGCGACAGCGCGGCCGACTTGGCCTGCGCGAGTGAAGTCGCCGAGTGCTGGCTCGTCGCCAACGCCACCCCCGATCTGGAGTGGCCACTGCGTACGTCGGCGCCCTACGGCGGCGGCGTCGCCGAGGTGATCAACCGTCTCCTCGAGACCTGAGGGCGCTCGACACGATCTCTTCGACGCACCCGACCACGTCGGCGTGCGCCCGCTCGGAACCGAAGCGCTCGACGAGGGAGACGGCCTCGAGACCGTCCAACACGCCCTCGGGGAGCTCGTCCCTGTAGATGTCGCCGACGATCACCAACGCCGGCACACCCGCGTCGCGGGCCATCTCGACGACGCCGCCGACGACCTTGCCGTCGAACGACTGGGCGTCGAGGAACCCCTCACCCGTCACCACCAGGTCGACGTCCTCCATCCGTTCGGCCAGTGAGAGAGCGTCGGCGACGACGTCGAACCCCGGCACGAGTGCGGCACCGAGCGCCGCCAGCCCGCCGGCCAGCCCGCCTGCGGCGCCCGACCCGGGGATGTCGCGTACGTCGACCCCGTAGTCGCGCTCGTAGACCTGGGCGAGCCGTTCGAGACGTCGACGCAACAGGGCGACTTGGGCGGCGGTCGCACCCTTCTGCGGCGCGAAGTCGGTGGCGGCATCCACGAACGTGATCTCGACGTCGCACGCGACCGTCACCTCGACGCCGCGCAGACGGCGGGGGCCGAGCGCAGTCACGCAACCCAAACCGCCGTCGGTCGTCGCCGACCCGCCCACGGCCACGATCACTCGGCGCGCACCTTCGTCGATGGCGGTGGCGATGAGCTCGCCGGTGCCGTACGTCGTGGCCTGGACCGGATCGTTGCCCTCGGGGCCGCCGGCGAGGGTGAGGCCCGACGCTTGCGCCATCTCGACGACGGCACCGTCGTCGCGCATGCGCCACTCGGCCTCCACGGGGTCGCCCAGTGGTCCGCGCACCCGCGCCGTGCGCACTCGGCCGCCGAGAGCCTCCAGCGTCCCTTCGCCGCCGTCGGCCACGGGCACCTCATCGCAGTCCCAACCCACGGCCCGCGCCGCCACGGCAACGGCCCTCGCCACGTCGGCGGCGGTCGCCGTTCCCCGGAACTTGTCCGGCGCCGCGAGCACGCGTTTGGTCGAAGCCATCCGCTTATCGTGGCTCGCGTGGCGGAGAACGTGGTGATCGTCTCCAATCGGGGGCCTTTGTCGTTCTCGCTCGATGACGGCGGCAACCTCGTCGCTCACCGCGGTGCCGGGGGCGTTGCCTCAAGCTTGGCCCCCCTCGTCCGGGACACCGGCGCCAGCTGGATGGCCGCCGCCATCAGCGAGGCCGACCGCGCTGCGGCGGCCGCCGGCACCGTCGAGGCGGAGGGCTTCCGCTTCCGAATGCTCGCCCTCGATCCCGACGCGTACCGCATGGCGTACGAGGTCGTGTCCAACGGCACGCTCTGGTTCCTGCACCATGCCCTCTGGGACCTCGCCCGCCGACCACGCTTCGACCGGCGCTGGCGGGAGGCGTGGGACGCCTACCGCGCCGTGAACCACACGTTCGCCCGCGCCATCATCGATCAGGCCCCCGCCGACGCCACCGTGCTCGTGCAGGACTACCACTTCGCCCTCGTCGGCACGTGGCTGGCCCAGGAGCGGCCCGATCTCAGAGCCGTGCATTTCACCCACATTCCTTTCTGCGACCCCGACGCCATCCGCATCCTTCCCGACGATGTGGCCGGCGAACTCCTCGCCGGGATGGCCAGCCACGCCTCGTGCGGCTTTCACGCGCGGCGCTGGGCCGAGAACTTCGAAGCCTGCTGCCGCTTTCTGTGGGGCTGGAACCCGTCGACGTTCGTATCGCCACTGGCACCCGACCACGACGACATCGATGCCGTGGCCGAGTCGGCCGAGTGCGCAGAGGCCGGCGCCGCCCTCGACGATGCTCTCGACGGACGGCGCTTGATCCTGCGCGTGGACCGCATCGAGCTCTCCAAGAACCTGCTCCGCGGCTTCCTGGCGTACGAGGAACTGCTGCGCACGCGGCCCGAGTGGCGAGGCCAAGTCGTCTTCGCCGCCTTCGTCTACCCGTCGCGTGAAGGACTGCCCGAGTATTTGGCCTACCGGCAGGAGGTCGAGACGCTCGCGGCGCGCATCAACAACCAGTGGGGTGTTCCCGGATGGACACCGATCGTCCTCGACACGTCCGACAACTTCCCCCGGTCCGTCGCCGCCCTCCGTCGCTACGACGTCCTTCTCGTGAACCCGGTCCGCGACGGACTCAACCTGGTCGCCAAAGAAGGCCCGCTGCTCAACACCCGCAACGGCGTGCTCGCCCTCAGCCGCGAGGCGGGCGCGTGGGAAGAGCTGGGCGGCGTCGCCCTCGAAGTGAACCCCTTCGACGTGGCCGGCACCGCTGACGTCCTCGCCTTGGCCCTGTCGATGGACGAACAAGACCGCGCCACCCACGCCACCGCCCTCCGCAAGCTCGCCACCGCCCGCAGCCCCCGCGACTGGCTCGACGACCAACTCGCCGCCGCCCGCGCCGAGCGCTAAAGCATTCTGGCGGTCGTAGGCATGGCTATAGGCCGTCTAGGACCGCCAGAATGGTGGAGCGACCTGTCCGCCCCCTTGGTTGCCGCAGTTGCTACCGCAACAAGGCCTTCAGCAACGCGAGCGCCCCTTCCGGCCCGTCGACGATGAGGTCGGCCCGTGCCTCCAACTCCGGCGGCATCTCGGTGCTGCGGACGGCGATGCGCGCAACGTGGGCGCCCTCGGCTGCCAGCGCGTCGAGGGCGTCGAACGCGGCCAGGTCGCCGCGGTCGTCGCCGAGGAAGCACACGGCTCCGAGCCCGGCCGCGGCTTCGGCAAGTGCCGTGCCTTTGTCCCGACGAATGGGCGGTCGCAGCTCGACGGCCTTGCGCGCGTTCGCGAGCTCGAGCCCGGTCTGCGCGGCTTCCGCGACGGCCCACTCTCGTACCGCTTCCTCACGACCGGGGTCGGCGCGCCAGTGCAACGTCAACGAAAGGCTCTTGCGTTCGACGCGTTCGGCGATCCCCGCGGCGTCCGCGCGCGCTGCCACTCCCTCGACGATGCCGCGCCACGATGCGGCTCCGTCAGCAGCGCGGATCTCATCGTCGATCGCCCGCTCGAGGCCGTATTCACCCCAGAGGTCGACACCGGGCGCACCCGCGTTGTCGAGAAGGAAACGAACCGGTCGCCCGGAGATGACACCGACGCGGGCGTACCGCCGCGCGAGGCCGGCGAGTACATCGGACACGCCGTCGAGGGCGCGCGCCGCGGCCGGGTCGTCAACGATCAGCGCCAGCGTGCCGTCGAAGTCTGTGTAGACGCCCGCTCGCTCCGGCTGCGCGACAAAAACCTGCAGTGGCGCCGGTAGGTCCATCGAAGGCCGACGGTAGCCTCGCCCGGTGCGTCGCCCGAGTCTGAGCGCGCGCCGCCTGACCGGTTTGTTTGCGCTGGGAGCGCTGGGCTGCGGCGTCCTCGCCGCCTGCCGTCCCGACACGGTGCAGGTCGCGTTCCGACCCCCCGTCGGCGCCCACTACCGGTACCAGGTCGACGTCACCAAGATCACGACGATCCAGCTCGGTACTGACGGACCGCAGCGCACGGTCGACGACGCTCGACTCGAGGCGAACGAGACGGTCCTCACGTCCGGGCCCGAAGGCATCCGGGTCCAGGTCGAGCTTCGTCGGGTTGGCTCAGCACCACGCGTCTTCGTGGTGCTCTTCGACCGGGCCGCCCAGCTCACCGCAGTGGAGTCCATCGAGGGACTCCCGGCGTCGATCCTCGAACCGTTCGGGCTGTCGGAGATCTTTCCTGCGGCGGCCGGCGCACCGCCTGCCAAGGCGCTGGCGGCGGGCGAGCAGTGGACGATCGACGACCATCTCACGCTCGCGGGGTCCGCGCCGGCGCGTCTGCAGGGCTCAGGCCGGCTCGTGTCGTTCGGCGTGGTCGATGGCCGACAGGTCGCATCGATCAGGTCGTCGACGCGCCTTCCCGTCTCGACTCAAAGCACGCTGCAAGGCGGCCAGCTGAACCTCAATGGCATTGAGCGGACCGTCAGCAGCGCCAGCCGCGAACTGGCCGATGGCGCAGTCGAGAAGGCGTCGTCGACGACGGGGGGCGACTACCGCGTGACGCTGAGCCCCGGGGGACAGGGCACGCCGGTGATGGGCACCCTCACAATCGAGGTGCGGTCGACGACGAAGCGGCTGCGCTAGCCGGTCGTCTTCGCCGTGGTCGCGGTATGAGTCGTGGCCGCCGTGTGCGTCGTCGTTGCGGTGCGCGTCGTGGTCGGCGTCACGGCCCGAGCCGTCGTGGCCGTCGTGCGCCTTGCCGTCGTCGGCGGTGACGTAGGCGTGGGCGTGGGCGATTCCTTGGCCAGGTCGGGGCCCACGACCACGATGATGTCGGCACCGCGTGTATCGCTCACGGGCGGAGGAGTCGGCATGGGCTGCACTGCAGAGTCGGGCAACCCGAGGAGTTGGGCGACGACGGCCGCCTCACGGTCAAAGCCCGGATTGAAGTAGATGTTCGACGTCGTGGCGCTGCCCTGTGACGTCGTGTTGGTGGCGGCGAGCACGTTGTAACCCGCCTGCTTCAGCCGGTTGAAGATGGTGAGCCCGGCGCCGGCCGTGCTGGTGCCGTTGGCGGGCAGAACCTTGATCTGTGCCGGCGTTCGCACGGGAACCGTGATCGTCGTAGGCACCACGCGCGGGACCGTGACCTCAGGCGTGGGTGCGACACCTGTCTTTACAGCGGTCGCATAGGGATCACCACCACCGGAGCGCAGCAGGATGATTCCGAGAATGACGGCAACGGCCAGCAGCCCGGCGCCCCGCAGCGCGGCGCCGCCCGCCGACCGGCTGAAGGAGCCGTCGGTGGCAGCGTGTCGGGCCGCCATGTCAGCGCGGCTGGTCGGCTGAACGTCCCTCGAACCGAGCGCGCCGGCGGCGGTCGCGCAGCCTGCGCAGCCGCCGTACGACCAACGGGTCGTACTCGATGGCGTCGGGCGACTCGAGGAGGGAGTTCAGGACCTGGTAGTAGCGCGTGGCCGAGAGCTGGAAACGCTCACGAATGGCGAGCTCCTTGGGGCCCGGCTCCGCCCACCAGGTCCGTTCAAAGTCGAGGATTGCCCGCTCCCGGTCGGAGAGTGCCATCGAAGGCAGCCTGCCTTCCCCGACGCGGACGGTCAAGCATCCCCCATCCGCGGCGGCCCATACGCTGTGCGCTACGCCCGAGTAGCTCAACCGGCAGAGCACCCGCCTTGTAAGCGGGAGGTCGCGAGTTCGAGTCTCGCCTCGGGCTCATTTGCCAAGCGCCTCGGCCTTCGGCCGACGTACGGCTCGGGCTCAGAAACTCCCCGTGCACTGCCCGGTTCGAGCGCCAGTGACGCTGTTTGGTGCACCCTCGTTGGACGGCGCGGGCACGTTGTTCGTGCAGGCCAGGCCGTTGCCGATCGAGTTGTGGCGCACGACGTTGCCCGCCGGCCCGATCGTGAACGGATCCGTCCCGCTCGCGGTGTTGTTGGTCAGCGTGAGCTTCGTCCGCAATGTGTTGCCGCCGACGCGCAGGCCGCCGCCGTCGCCGCTGAGCGTCGTGGTGTTGCCAACGGTGTTCGGCCCGCAGCCCAGAGCGCCGTCGCCGCCCATGAGGACGAAGCCGGTGGCACCGGAGATGGATGCGGTCCCGCCGGTGGTGGTGCTGCACACGGCAACCGTGCCCGGATTGGTCATCGTCACCCCACCGCCGATCGTCGTGTTGACGATGTAGACGCTGGCGCCCCCGCTCACGGTGAGGTTGCCGCCGATGGAGCGCCCGATGACGCAGACGCTGCCGCTGGTGATCGACAGGTTGCCACCCGTGCCGAGGTTGTTGGTCCCGCAGTTCACGATCTGGGTCAGATTGTTCGGCGTCGAGCCCGCGAAGTTGCCGCTCGGTGTATAGGTGGCGACCACCGGGTGGTTGCCCACTAGCAGCGAGGAGATCGACTGCGAGACAGCCGACGAGCAATGATTGGCGTCGTTCCCGCTCAGGGTCACCGACGAGCCGAAGTTGATGCCCTCGAGCTTGAACTGCACGGAGCCGGTGGGGGGCGTCGTTCCCGACGCGGGACAGACCTTGGTCGTGAACGTCACGGCTTGGCCGAATACCGACGGGTTGGCCGACGAGGACAGCGTCGCCGTCGTGTTCACGATCGGGTTGACGTAAGTGATCGCCACCACGCCGTTGCCGGTGTTCGAGCCCGGCCCCGTCAAGCCGCTGGTCACTCCGGGGCTCGTGGAGATGAAGCCGGAGCCGCCGCCGCCACCGCAGAACGAGCTGCCGCCTCCGCCGACGAAGCCGCCGCCTCCGCCACCGCCGCCGTCGACTCCGTTTGACCCATCCGTTCCAGCCAGGTGCCTCTGACTCCCAGTCGTCAGCGTCTGGCCACCGCCCAGGCCGCCGGTGCCGGGGTCACAGCCGCCGTTGCCACCGGTTGCACCGCCGCCACCGCCACCGGCGCCACCGCCGCCTCCTCCACCACCGCCACCACCGGCGGCCAGCAGCCAGTTGGCCGTATCGGTCGTGATGGCACTACTGGCGAGCACCGATGCCCCTCCGCCACCGCCGCCCTTGCCGGGGATGCCAAGGCCCGTACCAGTGCCGCCCAGGCCGCCACCGGGCTCACCGCTGTTGCCGCCCAAGGACGCAGTCGCGTCTCCACCCTTGCTGCCCACGGCGATGTGGAAGGTGCTGCCGGCAGTCACCGCGATAGTCGCGCCAGTGTGGCCACCGTTGCCGCCGCCCGCGCCGCCGGCGGTGCCGGCACCGCCCGCGCCGCCCTGTAGATCAAAGGTCGCCGACGTGACCCCGGACGGCACTGTCCACGTCTGGGCATGGTCGACGAAGCTGCACGTCACCGTGGCGAGGCCAGCAGACGGCGAGTCCAGGACCGCTGGGCCGCAATCCGTCGCCAGCTTGTAGGTGAAGACCACCTTGCCATTGCCGCTGCTCGCCGCGTCAGCACCAGTGGTGAACGTCGCACCAACCAGGCCTGAGCTGGACCCACCGCCACCGCCGGCGGCATCGAAGTTCGTCGAGCCACCTCCACCGCCACCGCCGAAGACGCCGCCGCCACCGCCACCGCCGCCATTACCCGGATCAGCACCGCCGCCAGTTCCGCCCACGCCGGCGGAGCCGCTTGCCCCGTTGCTAGCCGGGCCGCTGTTCCCGACTCCTCCGGGGCCGGGGGATGTCGGCGAAGCGCCCTGTCCGCCGGTCACCCCGCCGCCCGATCCCGCGGCACCGTTCTGGCCAGTCTGGCCGCCAGCCCCGCCGGAGCCGACTGTCCCAGCACCGGCGCCGCCGCCGCCGGCCGCGACGAGCACCGCCGTCGAATTGTGCCTGACCTCGGAGGCGCCGCCGCCACCGCCGCCGCCGTTCACCCCACTCGTGATGGTGGTTTGGGTCGCAACGCCGCCGGTACCGCCACCGTTGAACCCCCCTGCGCCGCCGGATCCGGGATGCGTCGAAGCACCGACGACGGACGCCGTCCCGTCGCCTCCCTTACCGCCGACGACCACGGCAACGTTCTCGCCTGGAATGACTCCCAGGCTGTCTATGTGCGCGTTGGCACCGCGCGCACCGGTGGCCGGTCCGACGGCCCCCTTGCCGCCCTCTGCGCCATAGGCGTCAACCTTCAGCCCCCAGACGTCACTCGGGACCTGCACCGACTGCACGGCTCCGACGAACGGACAGGTCACGGTCACGGTCCCAGAAGCCGTGACCGGGGCGTTGCAGAGTCCCCAGGTGATCACGACTTTGCCGGCGCCGGTCTGGCCACCGGTGGTGAACCTCGTCCCGGCCGGTCCGGTGCTCGACCCACCGCCGCCGCCACCGCCGTCGAGCCCGTTACCACCACCACCACCGCCGCCGCCCTGGACGCCGCCTCCGCCGCCGCCGCCCGAGCTTGCGCTCGCGTCGCCACCTTTGCCGCCTTGGTTCGCGGATCCGGCGGTGCCGTTTTGGGCGCCCCCTTGCCCAGCTCCGCCGTTCCCAGGCACGGTCGGAGTGGCACCGAAGCCTCCGCCGCCGCCGATGCCGAGGCCCCCGCCCCGGCCACCGTCCGTTCCAGACTGACCTCCTGCGCCGCCGCCGCCGCCAGCTGCGCCACCGGCCGAGCCGCCACCTCCGGCAGCCACGACCAGCGCCGAGCCCGCGCGTCTGATGTCGGACGCGCCGCCGCCACCACCACCGGCCCTAGTGGCCGCGCCGCCGGCGCCGCCGCCGTTGAAGCCCCCACCAGACGCGTCGCCGCCCCGGCCACCGACACGAACGTCGAGGGTTTCGCCGGGGCTGACCGCCATGGCCGGAACGTGCGCCACGGCACCAGCGCCGCCCGCGGAGTTGCTCGCGCCCGTGCCGCCTTGGCCGCCGTACGCGTCGACGGTGACGTTGTAGACGTTGGCGGGCACCGTGAAGGTGTCCGGGGCGCCGATGAAGCCGCACGTCACGGTGAAGAGGCCTGGCGGGTTCTCCACCGGAGCGTCACACCCCGTCGGCGGGGTGTAGGTGAGCGTGACTCTCGTCGCTGAGGTATTGAACGCAGTGTTGGGCGTGCCGCTGGTGCAGGTGCTGGTAAACGTCGCGCTCGGGAAGCAGGTGGACGAGCCACCACCGCCGCCGCCGCCATTGGTGGTGCCAGCGCCACCACCGCCGCCACCCTCGAACCCGCCGCCACCGCCGCCGCCGCCGGCGCCACCACTGCCTGCACCGCCTGCACCGCCGGCCCCAGGGCCGGCGCTGCTCCACGCGGCGCCGTTCGTCCCCGCCGTGCACCCGGCGCACCCGTCGGTTGCCCCGCCGAAGCCGGGCCCGGCCTGGGTTCCTCCGCTCCCCGCCGTTCCGGTGGACGCGCCTCCGCCTTGGCCGGTTCCGCCTTGGAAGTAGCCGCCGGCGCCGCCGCCGCTCTGGCTGAACGCGCCGCCACCGCCACCGCCCGCGATGAGGAGGGGGCTTGCGAAGTTGGTCCCCAACGCCACGCCCGAGGCGCCGCCTCCGGCACCCGAGGTCGTCGGGGCCCCTGCGCCACCCGCGCCGCCGCCGACATTGACACAAACGTCGAGGGTCTCGCCGCCGCTAAGGCCCGACAGCGTGCCCGACTGCGTGTCGCCGCTGCCGCCGACCGCGAGGCCGCTGTTGACGGTCTGGCCTGCGCTGGCGGTGGCCTGGATGGCCACGCTCGACACACCTAGCGGCACCGTGAAGTTGCTGCACCCCGGCGTGGTGAAGATCTCGGTGTGAGGCGCGCTTACGCCGTGCGCCTTCGGCGACTGCAGAGTGGGTCCACCCACTGCGACCAGCCCGAACGCAGCCAGCACCGTCGCGGCCAAAAGCGCCGTCTTCTTCATCCCCGTGCCCCCCGACTTCCGGCCCCCCCGTGTGCGGTTCGGCCATGGCGCGCATCTCAACGCACCACCGCTGCCCCCGCATGGGTGGTCCCCCCTCAAATTTGGCCGGGGACGGCGAGAACCTGCCAGCACAAGCCGTCCCCACGCTGCTCTCACGTCTCTCCCAGGCGTGTGGGGCAGAACGTAGGAGAGGGGGGCAACCCGGGCAATGACCAAATCTCACGTGGTCATTCGTCAACCCTTTTGGGCGGGTTTTCCACAGTTATCCCCAGGCGGTTTCCCCAGCCTGTGGATACTGCGCCTTACACCAGAAGTGCTTCGGCCTCCGCCTCGGCCTCGTCACGCTCGGCCAGGTGGACCTCGAGCTTGCGCTTGATGCGCTGCAGGGCGTTGTCGATCGACTTCACGTGGCGGCCCAGCTCCTCACCGATCTCCTGATAAGAGCGGCCTTCCACGTACAGGCGGAGCACGTCGACCTCGAGGCCCGAGAGCAGGTTCGCCATCGAGTCGCGCATGGCGCCCATGCGCTCGCTGGAGACGACCTCGTCGGCGGGGTCGGCGACGTTGTGGTCGTCGAGGAGGCGCTCGACGGTGCGCTCGCCGGGATCGTCGCCGCCGCGCACGCCAGAGATCGAGACGTACTGGTTGAGCGGCTGGTGCTTCTGGCGGGTCGCCGTCTTGATGGCGGTGATGATCTGGCGGGTGATGCAGAGCTCGGCGAAGGCCCGGAAGGAAGCCTGCCGATCGTCGCGGAAGTCGCGCACGGCCTTGTACAGGCCGATCATGCCCTCCTGCTCGATGTCGTCGAAATCAGCGCCTACGAGGAAGTACCCGCGGGCCTTGGAGCGGACGAAGCGCCGGTAGCGCTCGAGAAGGGTGTCCAGAGCCTCAACGTCGCCGAGGCGGTAGCGGGCGACAAGCGTGTCGTCGCTGAGTTCGGCGGAAGAGTCCAGGCAGAGCGGCATTCCTACTCCTGTGGTGGCTGCGTCGATGGGTGCGGATTGGCTCGTAAGTGGTGCGGATCCCTGCGTTCCAAGGACTAGTTCTTTGTAGCCATCCTGACCACGGAGTGTCAATGGTCACTCTGCGCCATTCCACTGGCCACCTACTAGACACTGTGGCCAAAGAACAGCGGTGTAAATCCGTCTAAAGGCCGCGTAGTAGGCCTTGAGTGTGACGAAATGGTCAGCGGCGACGACTGACCTCGAATACCGCGAGGGTGCCTGCAGCTGCCACGTTGAGTGACGGAATTGCCCCTTGGAGCGGTATCCGGACCACGACGTCACAACGTTGACGCACTAAACGCGAAACCCCCGTTCCCTCGGCCCCGACGACGAGCATCACGGGCTCGGTCGCCACCTCCAGGTCGAACAGGCTCTGGTCGCCCTTCTCGTCCAGGCCGACGACCCACACGCCCAGATCGCGGGCCCGGGCGACTGCCGCGGCCAGGCCGGGGACGATCGACAGCCGGACCCGCTCCACGGCCCCTGCGGCCGCCTTGGTGACCGCAGGCGTGACGTGGGCGGTGCGGTGACGAGGCAGGACGGCCCCCGTCACCCCGGCCCCCTCGGCGCTGCGCAGGAGGGCCCCGAGGTTCTGGGGGTCGGTCACGCCGTCGAACGCCAGCAGGAACGGGGGCGGGCCGCCCTGCGCCCGGCAGAGGTCGTCGAACTCCCACTCGGGAAGCGGCTGGGCGTGGGCGAGCACCCCTTGGGGCCCGTCGGTGCGGGCTTCGGCCTCGAGCGCCCGCCGGCTCACGTAGCGCACCGGCACCCGGGCCCGCTTGGCCAGCTCGTTGATGTCCCGGAGCACGGGCGCCGGGTCGAGCCCTTCGGCCACCCAGACCTCGCGAGTCGGGCGGGTGCGTGCGGCCAGCAGCTCGCGCACGGCCTGGCGGCCCTCCACCTGCTCGCCGCCGACCGAGCGGCGCGCCGGTGGCCGGGCAGGCCGTGCGCTACGACCGGGCGACGGCGCGCCTCGCTTTACGCCTCGACGAGCGCGACCGCCCAGCAGGCCACCCCCTCGCCTCGCCCGAGCGCTCCGAGTCCTTCCATGGTGGTGGCCTTCACGCTCACCGGTGCGCCCACCACGGCGCCCAAGCGCTCCTGCATGGTCGACCGGTGCGGCGCCAGGCGGGGAGCCTCGAGGACGACGACGCAGTCGACGTTGGCGGCCCGCCATCCACCCGCCTGCAGCTGCTCGACCACCCGAGCCAGCAGCATCAGGCTGTCCGCGTCTGCCCACGCCGGGTCGCGGTCGGGGAAGTGATCACCGAGGTCGCCCAGGCCGGCCGCGCCGAGCAGGGCGTCGGCGACGGCGTGGGCGATGACGTCGGCATCGCTGTGGCCGGCGAGGCCCCGCTCACCTGCGAGCTCCACACCGCCGAGGACGAGCTTGCGGGTCGGATCCTCGCTGAAGGCGTGGACGTCGAAACCCATGCCCACGCGGACCGCCATGAGCGTGACGCTAGGCGCTCGCCTCAGGCGTGGTTGATCAGAGCGCGGGCGACGACGAGGTCGTGCGGGCTCGTGATCTTGGTGTTGCCCTCTTCGCCAGGCACGAGCACGACGCTTCCACCGATCGCCTCGACCAACGCGGCGTCGTCGGTGGCCTCGGGGTCGCCCTCATGGGCCCGGCGCAGGACCGCGGCCGCGAAAGCCTGCGGCGTCTGTACGGCGGCCAGGCCCTCGCGGTCGACCGTGCCGAGCACGACCCCCCCGTCGACGCGTTTGATCGTGTCGGCAGGCTGGAGACCGGGAATGGCGGCGTCTGCGCCCTCGCGCACGCGTTCGATGACCCGTTCGAACAGGCCGACCGACGCCAGCGGCCGGGCCGCGTCGTGAACGACGATGATCTCGGCGTCACCGGGCACCGCCGCCAGTCCGGCTCGCACGGACGCCGGCCGCGTGGGGCCTCCGGCGACGACCGCGTCGACGCCGTGCTCGGTCTCACCGGCCCGATCCGGCGGCACCACGAGGACCACGCCTTCTGCAACCGAGCGAGCCGCCTCGAGGGCCCAGTCGACGACGCGCTTGTCGCCCAAATGCTCGTACTGCTTCACCGTCCCGTAGCGGATTCCCATGCCTCCGCCGACGACGACGGCCCAGACAGACATGCGAGGGATTGTTACTACTCCGTCGCCGCGACCTCATGGTCAGTTGAATCAGGAGGGTCGGCAGGCAGCTCCGGGTCCAACGAGGCGAACAGCATGCGTCCCACCGACGTCTGCACGTTGGACGTCACACGCGGCGCGATCTCCTGACCGACCAGGTGGGCGGCGCCGGTTACGACGACCATCGTGCCGTCGTCGAGGAAACCAACGCCCTGGCCGGGCTCTTTGCCCGGACGGCTGACGGTGAAGGTCACGGTCTCGCCCGGCACGTGCACAGGCCGCATGCTCTCGGCCAAACGGTTGAGGTTCAGCACGCTCACGCCCTGCAACTCGGCGACGCGCTGCAGGTTGAAGTCGGTGGTGATCAGGCCGACGTCGAGGCGGCGGGCGAGCGCCACGAGCTTGGCGTCCACCTCGTCGAACTCGGGTACCTCGTCGTCGACGATGTGCAGGCTGACGCGCGGGTCGCCCTGCAGGCTGTCGAGGATCTCCAGGCCTCTGCGGCCGCGGCGCCGCCGGGTTGGCTCGGCGGCGTCGGCGATGCCCTGCAGCTCGTCGAGAACGAACCGCGGCACGAGCAATGCGCCGCGCAGGAAACCCGCCGTCGTCACCGAGCGCAGGCGGCCGTCGATGGCGGCGCTGCTGTCGACGAGCAGGGCGTCCGGTGCGACGTTCCCGCCGTACCGGGAGGCCCGAACCAGCGGACGGGTCGAAAGCCCGGCCATGGCGAGCAGTTCCTCGCTCTTTTTGGCACCGACGCGAAAGCCCTCGTACATCCCGATCCACACGAGCAGGCCCAGGACCGGCCAACCCGACAGGCCCGGCATCAACACGACAGCGGGAATGCCCAAGAGGAGTGACAGCCCACCGAGGAGGGCTGCTCCGAAACCGCCGCCCAGCAACTGGGCGGGTGGCATGCGATCGACGGTGGCCTCCACTTTGCCCATTCCCCGGCGCAAGGTGCGGGCCACCACTCCCCCGACCACATAGCCGAACAGGGCGCCCAGGACGGCGCCGACGACGACCCACGGGCTGCCGTCACCCGCGCTGGAGCGAGCGATGCCGTAGCCGGCACCGGTGGACAGCAGCACGATCAGGAGGCGGGCGATCTCTACGAACATGGGTCCTCCAGGCAATGATCGGCTGGTCTGGACCCACCCCTTAACGCGCAAAGGCCCCCGGCCACGCCGGGGACCTCTTTTCGGGCGCCGAAATGCCTACGGGAGAGCTTCGTCGAGCCTGTGCTCGGCCTCTTCCTCGCTGACGTTGATGGCGAAGGTCAGCTCCGATACCAGGATCTGGCGGGCCTTCGTGAGCATCCGCTTCTCGCCGGCCGACAGCCCCTTGTCCTTGTCCCTGATCGAGAGGTTCCGCACGACCTCGGCAACCTGGTAGATGTCGCCCGACTTCAGCTTTTCCACGTGGTTCTTGAAGCGGCGCGACCAGTTCGTGGGCATCCGCGCCTCCTTCTTGCGGAGGACGGCGAAGACCTCCTCGACTTCCTCGTCGTTGATGACCTCCCGGAGCCCGACTTCCTCCGTGTTGTCGCAGGGCACCATCAGCGTGAGATCGCCGTAGGCCAGCTTCAGCACCAGGTATTCGCGGTTCTCGCCGAACACATTGCGCTTCTCCCGGCGCTCGATGATTGCTGCGCCGTGATGGGGATACACGACCTTGTCTCCGACGTCGAACGACATACCTCTCCCAGGGATGAGACTGCAGGGGGACAAGTTCCAGAGTGCCAGGAAACGACTGTTAGGACAACTTGGTTCTCGGTTTTTGCCAGCTATCGTCACCCGCGTGGTGGACGCCTCGTTGCTTGCCAGCACGCCGTTTTTTGCGGGACTGGACGCCGCCGCCGTGGAAACGGTTGCCGGCTTCTGTCAAAGCCGCGAACTGAAGCGCAACGACATCCTCTTCCGTGAGGGCGAGGAGGCCAACGAGCTCTTCGTGGTACAACGCGGGCGCATCGCAATCGCCAATCGTTCAGAAGACGGTCGCGAGTCCCTCGTCGCCCTTATGGAGTCGGGTGATCTGTTCGGGGAGATGGGTCTGTTCGACGGGATCCGCTCCGCCGACGCCCGAGCCCTCGAGACCTCGACCGTCGTGGCCGTCCCCTACGCGCCGCTCCGGGAGGCCCTCGACCGCCAGCCGAGCGCGCTGTGGAGCGTCGTCGAGCTGCTCGCCCGGCGGATCCGCGCCGTCGACGAGGCGCTGGCCGACACCGTGTTCCTCGACGTCCCGGGCCGCACCGCGAAGCGCCTGCTCGAGCTGGCCGGCGACGGCGACCAGTTCCAGCTGCCGGTCACCCAGGAGGAGCTGGCGTCGATGGTCGGCGCGTCGCGCGAGCGCGTGAACAAGGCCATCTCCCAGTTCGTTCGGCTCGGGTGGCTCGAACAGCAGGACCGCGTCTACCGGATCACAAACCGCGACCAGCTCACACTTCGGGCGCGCTGACTTGAATCGAACTGACTAAGAGCGGAAGAAGTCGAGGGCGCGGCTCCACGCGTCCGCGGCGTCATCGGCGCGGTGACTGGGCCGCTCGGGTGCATGGGCGAAGCCGTGCTCGGCCTCCGGGTACACCGCCGTCTCCACGTTGGAGAGCTCGCGCAGCAGCTTGATGTCGTCGGGCGGCGTGTAGGGATCCTGGCCGCCGAGAACCGCGAGCGTGCGACACGCCTCCGGCCGTCGCAGCATGTCCAGCGGATCACGACCCGGCACGCGCCACGCTTCGGGCGGGACGATCATCCCGTAGAAGGCGACCGCGCGATGGAAGCGACCGGTGCCGGCGGCGCGGAACGCCTCCATGCCACCCATGCAGAACCCGAGCACACCGACGCGCTCGCATTCGGTCGCGTCCGCGGCCGCCTCGAGGTCGCCGAGCACGCGGTCGAGGTCGACGGACATCTCCATGCGCTTCTCGAGCGGGACGTCTTCTTGTCCCGGCCAGGGCTCGATGGCGCACGTCGTGAACCCTTCGGACGCGAGTCGCGCCACGTGCTCGTCGAACAACGGCCGCAGCCCCATGATGTCCGGATGAAGCGCGATGCCAATTTCAATCGCAGAGCCGATCTCATTGCTGTCGGCGCGCGCGATTTCAGCAGCGGTGCCTGACGGCAAGGTGGTGCGCACGAAGGGCGACGTTAGTGAACGATGTCGTTCGGACAACCAGCGCCCGCTGGCACACCGACGCCCGCCGCGTCGGCCGCCAGGGCGTAGCGATACAGCCCGTACGCCAGCGCGATGGCGCCGGCGACGGCTACCAGGATCAACCCCCACGCCAGACCGCCGAAGCCGCGTAGGAAGCCCGCCGGCCGCGCCACGGACGGGGCGCTGAGGTTGGGCGAGGCGACGGCTGCGCTCGTCGGAGAGAACGTGAGACCGGCAACCGATGGCGTGCTACTGCCCGGCGACGCCGGCGTGGTGATGAACGGCAGCGCGTCCGAGGTCGGACCCGACCCGCCGCCGACCCCGGGTTCGTCAGACGATCCGAACCCGGGTGCGCCGTTGACGGCGACGGCGGCGCCGCCAAGGGAGAGAGCGACCTTGGCCTGCGGCCCTTGCGCGAGCTGCTGCAGACTCCCGGTGAGCTGCTTCAGCGGACCCGTCGTCAGCTTCTGACCCAGTGCAAGGCCAGCTGCTTCCAGCGCGTTCTGATCGTCGCTGTAGCGGATGAGGAGCAACGGCGCCGTGAACGCGCCTTGGGCTCCATCGTTGAGCACGTTGGGCGTCGTCAATTCGATCTGGAGTCCGAGCGCCTGGAGCGCACGATTGGCGACGGCGGAGAGCGATCCGATGTGGAGTCCCGTGCTGTCGACCGTTGCCGGCACGCCGCCGATGCGGAGGCCGCTGATAACGGTGGACCCGTCGCCAGCCGCCTTCTGGCCGTCGGTGACTTCCTTCGCCGTGCTCTGGATGTGGTCGATGGTGACGAGACCGCCGACCAGCGCCACGTTGAAGAGCTCACTGGTCGCTTGGCTCGTTCCCGTCGGGCCGTTCGCGGTCGTGATGCTGTGCGAGGTCACCGAACCGAGCGTGCCGAGCCCGGGCGCGCCGAAGGTGGCGAAGCCCGCGGTCGACTCGACCCGGTTGCTGTCGGCGTGCGACGTCATGGTGACGCCAGGCAGCGGCGGCGTGAACGTGTACGAGTCGTCCGCGGGCCCGCCGGGCGCGAACGTCTCAGCCTTCACCGGATCGTTGAGTGCGGCGGCGTTGTCCTTGATCGCCTGCGGCAACGTCGTGCACTGGGTGGGAACGCCGGGCAGGGTGATCGGAAGCGCCGACGAGCACAGCTGGCCGAGCTGTCGGAGGGCCGAGCCGAGGTGGCCAGCCAGGTCTCCCGGCCAGAACAGCGACGACAGGCCGTGGCCGAGCCCGCTCTGGAGGCTGGCGGCCGTCTCGGGCACGGTCGCGTCGAACATCGGATGAGCGGGCACGGGCAGGGCGTCGCTGTCGATCACGAGCTCCAGGGCCGGCGCCTGGGCCGAGAGGTCGTAGCCGCCGAGGTCGCCGGCGGCCCGGGCCGGGTGGGAGGCCGTGCCGAATGCCGCGCCCAGAACAACAGCGACAGCGACCAACCGACCTGTCCTTCCCAGCACGAACTACACCGTTACCGCAAAGGGGACGGCGCACAATGGCCTTCGCGGGCTATTCGCGCAGTTCCGAAATGACTAGTTAGCGGTCGACGCCTTTAGCTGTAGCGGTCGAGGATGCTCGTTTCGGCCAGGCGGGATAGGCCGTCCTTGATGGCCCTCGCTCTCGTGCTGCCGACGCCTTCCACATCGTCGAGGTCATCGATGGTGGCGCGCATGATCTTCTGCAGGTTGCCGAAGCGCTGCACGATGCGCTCGATGACGGCGTCCGGGAGCCGGGGGATCTTCGACAGCAGCCGGTAGCCGCGCGGCTGCAGGCTCATGTCGAGCTCGCCCGACTCTGCGGGCAGGTGGAGCACGCTCATCACCGACTTGAGGTCGAGCAGGTCCTCGGTGCTGAGGTCGGCGAGGGCGCTCATGGCGTTGCTGAGCTGCCAGGTGTCGTCGGCCTGCGAGTAGTCCTTGATCACGAGGCGGCGGTCGTCCTCGACCCCGCCCATGAGCTCTTCGAGCTGCAGGAGCACGAGGCGCCCGTCCGTCCCGAGCTCGACGATGTAGCCCTCGATCTCCTCGGCGATGCGGCGGACCATCTCGGCCCGCTGCAGAACCGTGGCCACGTCGCGCACGGTGACGAGGTCCTCGACCTCGAGGGCGCTGAGCGAGCCCGACACGGTGTCGAGACGGTTCTTGTAGCGCTCCAGTGTCTGCAGGGCCTGGTTGGCGCGGTTGAGGAGCCGTTGGATCGGTTCGAGCGGGTGCTTCAGGTCGCCGACGTACACGGCGATCATCGACATGTCCTCCGACACCGAGATCACGGGCACAGGAATGGACCGGGCGACTCGCTCAGCAGTGCGGTGGCGGGTGCCGGTCTCGGACGTGGGCACGTGCGGGTTGGGGACGAGGTGCACGTTGGCGCGCGCGATGCGGCTGGCATCCGACGCCAGGATGATGGCGCCGTCCATCTTGGCCAGCTCCGAGAGCCGCTGCGGCGTGAACTCAGCGTCGAGCAGGAAGCCGCCGCTGCAAATCGCAAGCACTTCGGGACCGTCGCCCACGACGATGAGCGCGCCCATGTTCGCCTGGAGGATTCGGTCCAGACCTTCTCGCAGCGGCCGGCCGGGCGCCACGCCCGCCAGCGCCTCGGTCATGGCGACACTTCGCCAGGGGGGCACGCATGGATTCTAGTTGTGCGAAGAGCCCTTCAGACCGGCCGCTTTGATCGCGTCGGTTACACAGCCAACCCTGAGCAACTCGATACCTGCGGCGTCGGGCGTCGATTCGGGTACGAGCGCACGTCGGAATCCGAGGCGCGCTGCCTCCTGCAGGCGGCGGCCGACTTGGGGCACCTGACGCACCTCGCCCGCGAGCCCAACCTCTCCGCACACGACGATGTCGTCGGGCACCGCCTTGCCGCACTCAGTCGACACCAAGGCGAGGGCGACGGCGAGGTCGATCGCCGGTTCGCTGACGCGAACGCCACCAACCGCGGACGCATACACGTGCGCGCCATAGAGGTTCACGCTGGCGCGAGCAGCGAGCACGGCGAGGAGGACGGCGAGGCGCTTGGGGTCGAGCCCCTGTGTGGAGCGCACGGGGCTCACCTTGATCTCCGCCTCCTTCGGGATCACCGAGACGAGACCCTGCACCTCGACGAGGAGCGGGCGTTCGCCCTCGAGCACCGGTGTGACGACGCACCCGGGAACGCCGTGCTGACGGTCGGCAAGGAGCAGGGCAGCCGGATCGGCGACCGTGGTCAACCCTCGCTCGCCCATCTCGAAAAGGCCGAGCTCGCCGGTGGCGCCGAAGCGGTGCTTCACGGCGCGCAAGAGACGTAGCGCGTGGTGCCGGTCGCCGTCGAAGGAAAGCACGGTGTCAACCGCGTGCTCGAGGACACGCGGACCAGCGAGCGTGCCTTCCTTGGTGACATGGCCGACGAGGATCGTGGCCATCGCACGCTCCTTGGCCAACCGCACGAGGCGGTGGGTGCACTCGGTGACCTGCGTGACCGACCCGGGCGCGGCGGCCACGTCGACGTCGGTCAACGTCTGCACGGAGTCGACCGCGAGGACGTCCGGCTCGAGCTCTTGCACGTGGGCAACGACGGCTTGGACCTCGGGGTCGGCGACCAGCCAGAGGTTGGGCACGATCGCCTCGAGGCGCTCGGCCCGCAGCCGCACCTGGGCGGCCGACTCCTCGCCGCACACCAGCAAGCACCGCGATCCCGACCGGGCGAGCGACGTGAGCATCTGGAGCAGCAGCGTCGACTTGCCGATGCCGGGCTCGCCGCCGAGCAGCGTGACCGACCCGGGCACGAGGCCGCCGCCGAGCACCCGGTCGAGCTCATCGACATGGGTCGGACAGTGCACGCCCGATGACAGGGGAACGTCGGTGACCGGGACCGGTCTTTCCGACGGCTCGCGGGAAGGCGTCCGCGCTCGCCTCGCCTCCTCGACCAGCGTGTTCCAGTCGCCGCAGGAGTGACACCGCCCCTCCCACCGCGGCGCCGTGGCTCCGCACTCCCGACACCGGAACGCCGTCTTCTCCTTGGGCATGCGTCAAACCCTACGAAGAGGGTGTGACAGAAACGCGGTTCTTGCGAGAGCGGCGCCAGACGATCACGGCGGCGATGGCCAGGACGACGGCGATGGCACCGAAGATGATGGGGCGGAAGTGCCACGCGGTCGAAGTGGCGGTGAGGCGGGCCTGTTCGCCCGACTTGGGATGCCAAAGCACGCCGCCGGAGATTTCGGTCGGCGCGTTCGACGAGATCTTCCCCGGGAGATGTACGACGACCTCGGTCTGGACGCTCCGGTCGATGATCTGGTTGAGCTGCTGCTCGAGGACGTTGGTGTCGACTCCCGATCCCGCGAGCTGTTGCTGCAGTTGCGGGTCGGCGAGAGCCGAAGCGCCGACGCGGTCGACGGTCCCGGAGAACGACGTCTTCGTGCGCAGGAACGAGTGCTTCGAAGTCAGCTTGAAGTTCTTGAACGGACCCTTGGGACCGTTGAGCTCGTTCATGGCCTTGGCCGCGCCCGCCGGGTTGGCGAACGCCTTGCTGGCGCGCACCCACGTGCGGTTGTCGCTCTCCTTGCGGGGCCCGACGATCGTCCAGCCCGCCTTCTTCAGGTCGTCCACCCGCAGCTGTTGCGCGAGGTCGGGAATCTGGTGGAGGGCGTCGTCGTCGAGGCCGACGCCGGCGCGCACGACGCCGCTGCCGTTCTGTTGGGCGTCGACGCCGACCGCGATCGTGACTTGACAGGCGCTGCAGATCAGCAGCGCGAGTGCCGCGACGGCGAAGGTCAGCCTGTTACGTCGTGCGGACAATCAGCAAGGAGCGCTGGACGTGGTGGCTCACCTTGTTGGGTACAGAGCCGAGGAAGAAGCGGCTGGCGCCGGTCATGCCCTTGTTGCCGACGACCAGCAGGTCGTAGTCGCCGTCCTCGGCGACCTCGACAAGAGCAGTCGACGCGTCGCGCTCGTCGACGCGGGTGTCGATGTTCACGCCCGCATCGGCGTGTCGGGCGGCTTCCCGGTCGACGATCTGCTTGGCCACCTCGCCGGTGCCTGCGGTCAGGATCGTGAGCGTGGCCCCCGACGCCTGCGCCAGCTCGACGGCCCGGTCGACGGCCTTGGCCGCCGTCGTCGACCCGTCGGTGCCCACGAGAATGCGCTTGTACATCGGGAGCAGACGCTACTTCGGCACTACATACCGAGGCGGGCCCCGCCGAGGTCGCCGATGACGTCTACCTCTGCGGGCCGGGTGTACAGCCACAGGAACAGCTCTTGCGGGCGGCCGCGGGCGGCAACGCGGCGATCGCCCTTCCGCACACGGCGCTCGCGACCGTCGGGCGTCTCGAGCGTGATCTCGATCCCCTTCGCCTCGCGGGTGAGATAGCGGCCAAACACCGGGATGATGCGCCACAGAGCCTCGTCGAGCGCGGGATCGGCGCGGGGCTCCATGCCGCTGGCCCGGCGAACGTCCTCGTGGTGGACGAAGAACTCGTGGAGATCGACGGCTTCGCCCAGGCCCGGCGTCTTCAACGGAGCGCCGCCGCGCAGCGAGTCGACGATCGACGTGTAGCCGCGGTGACGCACCTCCGCTTGCACGCGATCGGTCCGGCGGTGCAGCGGTCCCGACTTGGCGACCATCCCGGGCACGTCCCAGGGTCGGTGCTCGCGAACCCAGAGGTGCGCGGCGAGATCACTCGTCACCCATCCGTCGCACAGTGTCGGCGCGTCCGGGCCGAGTGAGTCGAACAGCGCGCAAAGGGCCGCCCGTTCGGCACGGGCGGCCCTTTTGACGTTGTCGAGCGTGGTGCTTATTCGGTCGGGCCGGCTTCGGCGAGCTCGACCGGCGGAGGCTCGATGCCCTCGATGGACCGGAAGACGACCTCGTCGTTCTCGGCGTCGACGATGATCGTGACCCCGGCCCGGAACTCCTTCCAGAGGATGCGCTCCGAGAGCGGGTCCTCCACCAGGCGCTGGATCGCACGGCGCAGGGGCCGGGCACCGAGCGTGGGGTCGTAGCCCTTGTCGGCCAGGTGGACCTTGGCCGCATCGGTGAGCTCGAGCCCCAGGCCCTGACTCTCCAACTGCGTGCGCACCCGGCGGATCATCAGGTCGACGATCTCGGTGACCTCCGGCTTGGTCAGCTCGTGGAAGACGATCGTGTCGTCGATGCGGTTCAGGAACTCGGGGCGGAAGTGCTGCTTCAGCGCCTCGTTGACCCGCTCCTTCATCTTCTCGTACGTCACCGCTTCGTCGGCCTTGGCAAAACCGATGGCGGCCTTGCGCAGGTCGGCGGTGCCGAGGTTGGACGTCATGATCAGCACGGTGTTCTTGAAGTCGACCTGACGGCCCTGAGCGTCGGTCAGCCGCCCGTCCTCCAGGATCTGGAGCAGGGTGTTGAAGACGTCGGGGTGGGCCTTCTCGATCTCGTCGAAGAGCACGACCGAGAACGGCTTGCGGCGCACCGCCTCGGTGAGCTGACCGCCCTCTTCGTAGCCGACGTAGCCCGGGGGCGAGCCGACGAGACGGGAGACGGTGTGCTTCTCCATGTACTCGGACATGTCGAGCTGGATCAGATGGTCCTCGTCGCCGAACAGGAACTCGGCGAGGGTCTTCGCCAGCTCGGTCTTCCCGACGCCCGACGGGCCGAGGAAGATGAACGAGCCGCTGGGACGCTTGGGGTCCTTGAGTCCGGCACGGGTGCGGCGGATCGCCTGGCTGACGGCCTTGATGGCGTCGTTCTGGCCGATGACCCGCTTGTGCAGCTCCTCCTCCATGCGGACGAGCTTGGCCGTCTCCTCTTCGGTGAGCTTGTAGACGGGGATGCCGGTCCAGAGGGCGAGCACCTCGGCGATCGACTCCTCGTCGACCTCGTCGAACAGATCGATGCCCTCGACCTTGAGCTCGCGCTCCTTGGTCTCCTTGCGCTGGATCAGCGCTCGCTCCTGGTCGCGCAGCTTGGCCGCGGCCTCGAACTTCTGGTTCTCGATCGCCTGTTCCTTCTGCTGGCGAACGCGGCCGAGCTCGTCCTCGATCTCCTTGTAGTCGGGCGGCGTCGACATGCGCCGGATGCGCAGCCGCGAGCCGGCCTCGTCGATGAGGTCGATGGCCTTGTCGGGGAGATGGCGATCGGAGATGTAGCGGTCAGAGAGGTTGGCCGCGGCGACGATCGCTTGGTCGGTGATCGTCACGCGGTGATGGGCCTCATAGCGGTCGCGGATGCCCTTGAGGATGTCGATGGTGTGAGCAACGGTGGGCTCGTCGACCTTGATGGGCTGGAAGCGGCGCTCGAGGGCGGCGTCCTTCTCCAGGTGCTTGCGGTACTCGTCGAGCGTGGTCGCACCGATGGTCTGCAGCTCGCCACGAGCGAGCATCGGCTTGAGGATCGACGCGGCGTCGATGGCGCCTTCAGCGGCACCCGCCCCGACGAGGGTGTGCAGCTCGTCGATGAACAGGATGATGTCGCCGCGGGTGCGGATCTCCTTCAGCACCTTCTTGAGGCGCTCCTCGAAGTCGCCGCGGTAGCGGGAGCCGGCGACCAGCGCGCCGAGGTCCAGCGTGTACAGCTGCTTGCCCTTGAGCGTCTCGGGCACGTCGTTGGCGACGATGCGTTGCGAGAGGCCCTCGACGATGGCGGTCTTGCCGACGCCGGGCTCGCCGATGAGAACGGGGTTGTTCTTGGTGCGGCGGGAGAGCACCTGCATGACGCGCTCGATCTCGCGCTCGCGCCCGATGACGGGGTCGAGCTTCTTCTCGCGCGCCAGCTGTGTGAGGTTGCGACCGAACTGGTCGAGGACGAGGGACCCGCTCGGAGTCGACTCGCCGGGACCGGTGCCCGCTGACGCGGCCTCCTTGCCGCCCGCGTAACCAGACAGCAGCTGGATGACCTGCTGGCGCACCCGGCTGAGGTCGGCGCCCAGCTTCACGAGCACCTGTGCGGCCACGCCTTCGCCCTCACGGATGAGGCCGAGGAGGATGTGCTCGGTGCCGATGTAGTTGTGGCCGAGCTGCAGCGCCTCGCGGAGCGAGAGCTCGAGGACCTTCTTGGCGCGGGGCGTGAAGGGGATATGACCCGACGGCGACGAGCCGCCCTGGCCGATGATCTCCTCGACCTGATTGCGCACGGCCTCGAGCGAGATGCCAAGCGACTCGAGGGCTTTGGCGGCTACGCCCTCGCCCTCGTGGATCAGCCCGAGCAGGATGTGCTCGGTGCCGATGTAATTGTGGTTGAGCAGCCGCGCCTCTTCTTGGGCCAGGACGACCACTCGGCGGGCACGATCGGTAAAACGTTCGAACAAGAATCCGCCTCCCTGGACGGCGGGGTTGTGCCCCTTACTCTACCGGGGCGTGTCTACCTAGTAACAGGGTCCTCACGTCCCGGATTCCCCGGTGAAGGCCGGTGAAATGGGGTGTTGACGCGACGAGCGCCTATCGTCCGGGCCATGGTCGGCCTGGCCTCGTTGCTTGACCTGCCGCCGTTGGCAGACGACCTGACGAGGGTTGAGGACGCGCTGCGTCGGTCTGTCGAGACCGCCGACGGCTTCCTGACCGAGGTCGCGGGCCACCTGATTTCGGCTGGTGGCAAGCGTCTGCGGCCGGCATTGGCCCTGTCCGTGGCGTATGCGGCGGCCCCCGACGCCGCCCAACGGCCGGCGCCCGAGGCGTCGGTGATGGGCGGTGTGTCCGTCGAGCTCGTGCATCTGGGGTCCTTGTACCACGACGACGTGATGGACGAAGCCCTCACGCGCCGTGGCGTCGAGAGCGTCAACGCACGCTGGGGCAATTTGGTTGCCATCCTGGCCGGCGATTTTCTGCTGGCCCGGGCATCGGAGATCGCCGCCACCCTCGGCACGGAGGTCGCCGGCCTGCTCGCGGCCACCATCGCCGACCTCTGCGAAGGCCAAGTGCGCGAGCTCACAAAGATCTTCGATGTCGCCCGTAGCGAACAGGCGTATCTCGAGGCCATCGAGGGCAAGACGGCGGCTCTGATGTCCGCCTCCTGCCGCATCGGCGCCCTGACCGCCGGGCTCCCCCGTCCCCAGATCGACGCCCTCACCACCTACGGACACCGCCTCGGCATGGTGTTCCAGATCGTCGACGACGTCCTCGACGTCGTCTGCACCGACGAACAGCTCGGCAAGCCCGCGGGCAACGACCTGGTCCAGGGCGTCTACACGCTTCCCGTGATCAGGGCGATGGCCGGCGCCCCCGCCCTGTCGAGCCTGCTCGGCGGCCCCCTCGACGACGCCACCATGAACAAGGCCCGAGACGTCGTCCGGTCCAACGGCGCCATCAGCTCGGCACTGGGCGTCGCCGCCGAGTACGCCGCGGAAGCCGAGCGGGCCCTCGACGCCCTCGACCCCAACCCCGGCGTCGACGCCCTCCGCTCGCTTCCGCGAGCACTCGTCGACGGCGTCCCCGCCTAAGAAGGCTGCTCAGGCCTCAAAACTGCTCAGGCCTCAACGTCGGGAAGAGGATGACGTCGCGGATGTTCTGGGTGTCGGCCAGGAGCATCACCAGGCGGTCGATGCCGATCCCGAGGCCGCCGGTCGGCGGGAGGCCGTACTCGAGGGCCCGCAGGTAGTCCTCGTCGACGACCATCGCCTCTTCGTCTCCCGCGGCCTTGAGGCGGGCCTGGGCCTCGAAGTTGGCGCGCTGGACGTCGGGATCGGTGAGCTCGCTGAAGGCGTTGCCCAACTCGCGGCCGGCCACGATCGGTTCGAAGCGTTCGACGTAGCCGGGCTTCGAGCGGTGCTCGCGCGCCAGCGGTGAGACCTCTTGGGGGTAGTCGATGACGAACACCGGACCCCACAGCTCGGACTCGGTGGTCTTCTCGTAGATCTCCAGGATGAGTTTGCCCGGTCCCCACTCGTCCTCGACGGGGATGTCGAAGCTCGACGCGATCTTGCGCAGCTCGTCGATGTCGGTCTCGAGGTCGACGTCGACACCGGCGTGCTCCTTGATGAGCTCGGTCATCGGGGCGCGCCGCCAGGGGGGCGTGAGGTCGAGCGGCCGTCCGCCGTACGTCAGCTGTGTCGTGCCGACGACGTCCTCGGCGATGCCCGCCACGAGCTCCTCGGTGAGCCGCATGACGTCCTCGTAGTCGGCGTACGCCTGGTACAGCTCGAGCATCGTGAACTCGGGGTTGTGACGGGGGTCGATGCCCTCGTTGCGGAACACCCGCCCGATCTCGAACACCCTCTCGATACCGGCCACGACCAATCGCTTGAGATGCAGCTCGATGGCGATGCGCAGGTACAGGTCCATGTCGAGCGTGTTGTGGTGGGTGATGAAGGGCCGCGCTGTCGCCCCGCCTGGGATCACGTGCAGCAGTGGCGTCTCCACCTCGACGAACCCCTGCGCCTCGAGCCGCCGCCGCATCGCACTCACGACCTGGCTGCGAACGCGAAAGGCGCGCCGAGCCTCCTCGGTGACCCACAGGTCGACGTAGCGCTGGCGGTAGCGGGCGTCGACATCGCTCAAGCCGTGCCACTTGTCGGGGAACTGCCGGCGGGCCTTGGCCAGCAAGACCCACTCGCGCACCTTCACCGAGAGCTCGCCCTTGCGGGTCTTCATGACCTCGCCGGTGGCGCCGATCCAGTCGCCGAGATCGAGGTGGCCGAACTCCTCGAAGCGTTCGGTCACCTGCGCGGGACAGAACAGCTGGACACGGCCGGTGGAGTCCTGCAGCTGACCGAAGGCGAGTTTGCCCTGCACGCGCCGAAGCATCAGTCGTCCGGCGACCGTCACGGTTTCAGCGGTCTCGGCGCCCGCGTCCAACGTCTCGTCGAACCGCGAGTGGAGCTCGGCCGCGGTCGCCGTCGGCTCGAACCGATACGGGATTTCGGCCATCAGGCGGCGTTCTTCTCGAAGATCAATCGAAGGCCGTGCAGCGTGAGCCAGGGCTCGTGGTGCTCGATGCGCCGGGTCAGCCGGGAGAACAGGCCGCCCAGGCCGCCAGTGGAGATGACCGTCGCCTCGCCCAGCTCTTCCTCGAAGCGCTCGCACAACCCGTCGACGAGGGCGGTTGTCCCGAACACGACGCCGGACTGCACCGAATCACGCGTGGTCTTCCCGATCACGCTTCGAGGCTCGCCCAACTCGACCCGCCGCACCGCGGCGGCGCGAGTGAACAGGGCATCGAGGCTGATCTGGACCCCGGGGAGGATCGCACCACCGGCGTACTCGCCCTTGGGCGTGATGGCATCGAACGTCGTCGCGGTCCCGAAGTCGACGACGATCGTGGGTCCGCCGTAGAGGTCGAAAGCACCGACCGCGTTGGCGATCCGGTCCGGTCCAACCTCCTTGGGATCCTCGTACAGGATCGGCATGCCGGTCTTGACGCCCGGCCCGAGGATGATCGTCGGGACGTCGAGATACCGCGTGGCCATGCGCTGCATGGTCGCCGTGAGCCGGGGGACGGTCGACGACACGGCGACACCGGTGACACTGTCGAAGGTCAGATCGTGCTGGGCGAGGAACTGCGAGAGCAGCAGCGCGTGCTCGTCACCAGTGCGTTGGTCGTTGGTGGCGATGCGCCAGTGGTCGAAGAGGTCGGTGTCGTCGGCGTCGTAAAGCCCGACGACGGTCTCCGTGTTGCCCACATCGACGGCGAGAAGCACGGCTACTCCATCTCGGGCAGGTCGAGCCCGATGTCGAGGATGGGAGCCGAGTGGGTGATGGCGCCGACGGAGATCAGGTCGGGGCCGGCATCGGCGTAATCGCCGACGGTTTGGATGGTGACGCCACCCGATACCTCGACGAGGCAACGGCCGTCGACCAGCTTCACGCACTCGCCGACTTCCGCCGGCGTCATGTTGTCGAGCAGCACCAGGTCGGCGCCCGCCGCGACCGCCGCTTCAACCTGCGCCCGCGTGTCGCACTCGACTTCGACGGTCCGGCCCGGCCAGCGGAGGTGAGCGCGACGGATCGCGGCCTCGATGGACATCCCACCGAGGTGGTTGTCCTTGACGAGGATGCCGTCGGACAGCGAGCCACGGTGGTTGACGCCCCCCGCGGCGCGCACGGCCGCCTTCTCGAGAGCGCGCAGGCCCGGCGTCGTCTTGCGGGTATCGCGGATGCACGCCTGACCGGCGGCGGCGCGCACAAAGCGGCGCGTGATGCTGGCGACGCCAGACAGGTGGCACAGGAAGTTCAGCGCCGTGCGCTCGGCAGAGAGGACCGATGGCAGGGACCCTTCGACGGTCGCGATGTGCGCACCGGCGTCGAGCTCCTCGCCGTCGTCGAGAGACCAGGTGACGACCACTGCAGGGTCGACCTGGTCGAACGCCTCGTTGGCGCAGAGCCGCCCCGCCAGCACCCCTTCCTCGCGGGCCACGATGTCGGCGCGCACGAGCACGTCGATCGGGATGAGGGCGGCCGTGATGTCGCCCATGGGCAGCAGATCTTCGGCCAGCGCGCGCGCAACCGCCTCGCGCACCGCATTCAAAGGAGGGTGTACGTCGTTCATTGGGCGACCAGTCTGACCAGAAACTGGTCGGAGGGGTGGGGAAAGTCGAGTCTGCTGTGGGCGCCGCGGCTTTCTTCGCGGGCCCGCGCCGCGTGCACGAGGGCCCAGCCGGCCTCGGCCAGGTTGCGGACCTCGGGGTCGCTCGCGACGCGCGCCACGTCGGCGAGGCCGTCAGCGGTGGCGTCCAGGGATGCGGCATCTCGGAGCACACCGGCGCCGGCCGTCATCGTGCGCTGGAGCCGGGCCCGCAGTTTCTCGGCGTCGTCCGTGCCCGTCGTGGCGGGCAGTTTCGGCAGGGCCAGGGCGCGTCCTGGAATCTCGCACTCAGCGCCCAGCACCGCGCGCATGGCGCCCGTCGGCTGCGGCCCTTCGTGGCCCTGGTCGATGGCCTCGATCACCCGCGGCGCGAACACCATGCCCTCGAGCAGCGAGTTCGACGCCAGCCGGTTGGCGCCGTGGACCCCCGTGCACGCAACCTCACCGCACGCCCACAAGCCAGGCAGAGCGGTGGCGCCAGAAAGGTCGGTGACGACACCCCCACTCAGGTAGTGGGCGGCCGGCGCGATCGGCAGCCAGTCCCGCGTGGGGTCGAGTCCGATGGCGCGGACTGCTGCCGCGATGGTCGGAAAGCGGTCATCGAACGACTCGAGACCGGTTGCGTCCAACCACAGGTGATCGGTGCCCTGCTCCAGCATGCGGGCCGTCATGGCCTTGGCCACGACATCGCGCGACGCCAGCTCGTCGACGAACCTCTCGCCGTTCGCATCGCGCAGGAGGGCACCGTGACCCCGCAGCGCTTCCGACAACAACGGCCGAGGCATCTGCGGATGGTGCAGCGCGGTGGGATGGAACTGCATGAACTCGACGTCGGCCACGGCCACGCCGGCGCGGACCGCCATCGCCAAGCCGTCACCGGTGGACTGCTCCGGGTTGGTCGTCACCGAAAACAGCTGTCCGGCACCCCCACTCGCCAGCAGCGTGTGCGTCGCCCGCACCTCTTGACGGACACCAGACGGATCGATGGCCTCAACGCCGCGGCAGCGGCCGCCTTCAACGATCAGGTCGACCGCGAACCAGTGCTCCATCACGGCCGCAGCCGTGAGGCGAACGGCATCGACCAGCGCCCGCTCGATCTCGGCGCCGGTCGCCGCCCCGCCTGCATGGACGACGCGCGCGTGCGAATGGCCGCCTTCGCGCGCCAGCTGCAACGCGCCGTCGGGGTCGCGGTCGAACATGGCGCCCAGAGCGATGAGCTCGTTGACCCGACCGGGGCCTTCGTCGACGAGCACGCGCACGGCGTCGACGTCGCACAGGCCGGCGCCCGCCTTCAGGGTGTCGGCCAGGTGAAGGTCGGTGGAGTCGGGATCCTCCGCGAGGACCGCGGCCACGCCGCCTTGAGCCCACCGGGTGGCCGACTGCACGAGCTCGGCCTTGGTGAGGACACCGAGTCGTAAGCCGGGTTCGGTGCCGGCGCGAACAGCCGCCGACAGGCCGGCGACGCCGCTGCCGAGGACTAAGAGATCGAGATCCAGCGGGGCTAGGCCTGGGCGCCGGCGACGGCGTCGCCCGGCCCGGCCAGGTGGAGGATGTCGAGCGGTCGGTTGTTCTCGTCGACGTGCACGACGACAGGCTCGAAGCCTTCGAGCTCGGCTTCCTCGTAGTCGGCGTAGGTGATGATGATCACCTTGTCGCCGGGGTGCACCAGCCGCGCCGCCGCCCCGTTCAGCTGCACCTGGTCGGTATCGCCCAAGATGGCGTAGGTCTCGAAGCGGGCGCCGTTGTCGATGTCGAGGACCGCGACCTGCTCCCATTCGCGGATGTCGGCGCGCTCCATCAGCGCCGGGTCCAGACTGATCGAGCCGACGTAGTTGAGGTCGGCCGACGTCACGGTGGCCCGGTGGATCTTCGACTTCATCATGCGACGGCGCATTATTTGCTCACTCCCAGGTTGTCGATCAGGCGGGTGGTGCCCACCCGAGCGGCGATCAGAAGGCGGTACTCGGTCTCGCTCTCGACGACTTCGGCGTAGACGAGTTGGGCGAGGGGTTCGGATGCGACAACCGACGCCATCACCGCAGGTGCGTTGGTGACGTCGGCGGCGCCGGCCTGCAGGGCGCGGTGGAGCACGGTGGCGGCAACGCGCTCGTCGGCGGACAGATACACATTGCGACTCGACATGGCGAGCCCGTCGGCTTCACGCACGATCGGGCAGCCGATGATGTCGACGGGAAAGGACAGGTCGGCGGCCATGCGGCGCACGACGGCGAGCTGCTGGAAGTCCTTCTCGCCGAAGTAGGCGCGACACGGGCCGGCGATGGCGAAGAGCTTGGCGACGACAGTGGCGACGCCGTCGAAGTGGCCCGGCCGGCTGGCACCCTCCATGCCCTCGGAGACCTCGGCCACGTGAATCGACGTCAGCACCGGTCCTCCCGGGTACATCTCCTCGACGGCAGGGGCGAAGACCAGCTCGGCCCCGGTCGCCTTGGCAATGCCGACGTCGCGGTCGAGATGGCGGGGGTAGGTCGACAGGTCCTCGTTGGCGCCGAACTGCAGCGGGTTGACGAATACCGTCACCGCGGTCACATCGCATTCGGCGGCCGACCGTTTGATCAGCGATGCATGCCCGTCGTGCAGATATCCCATCGTGGGCACCAGACCGACGGTCTTGCCCGAGGCTCGGACGGCGTCGAGCTCCTTGCGGAAGGCCTCAACGGTGTCGAGGACCTGCATCACGCCACTCCTTCTCGTTCTTTGCGCGTTTTTCGTTGTCCTGCAACAGAAGACGCGCAAAGAACGGAGTCGTCATCGACGAGCCGCTTCGCCAGGTCGACCATGGCGTCGTAGGCAGCAAGCTCGGACGGGTCGAGGGCGGCGCGGTGGCGGGCCAGCGTCTCGATGTCGCCGCGTGCCGCCGGCCCGGTCAACGCTCGAGCGGAGCCGAGGGCGGCCACGTTTTCCACGGTGGCCCGTACGAGGTCGAGGAACGCTTCGCGGGGCACACCCGCGCCGGCGCCAACCCGCTCGGCTTGCCCAAGCACGGCGACCAGGTGATTCGAGGCGATGCACGCCGCGGCGTGATAGGCGGCCCGGTCCTCGTCGGCGACGCTGAACCACTGGCCACCGAGCGCCTCGACGACCGTGCGGACGTAGGGATCGCCGGCGAGGGCGTACCAGGCGCCGGAGAGCCGCTCGGCACCGACCGAAGGGTCAGGCAAAGCGGCGAGCGGGTGGATCGAGGCCCGGCGAGCGTGCCCACCGAGAACCTCGAGCCCGAGGGAGCCGGCGAGATGGGCGACGACGGTCCCGGCCACCGGCTCGACGGCGGCGGCAACGCTCGCCACAGCAGCGTCGGGCGTGGCGATGACGAGGAGATCGACGCCCTTCGCCGCCGGCGAAAGGTCGTCGCTTCGCCCGAGCGGAGGCTCGACCTGCCACCCGGCGGCGGCGAGCGCACGGCTCAGCGAGAGCCCGGCCCGACCCGGGCCGATGACGCGTAGCGAAGAACTGCGCAGCGGATGCTCCTGACGTTCCGGCCCCGGATTGGGTGCCGTTCGTGCTTCTTAGATTCTACCCGCGGGGTGCACTTCTCCTGCCACCCGGGCCTCCCAGCCTTCGGGCAGGAGCTCGGGCGCGAGGTCGGCAAGCGGGGCCAGGACGAACCGCCGCTCGAACATGCGGGGATGGGGCACGACCAGATCGGGGTCGTCGACGGTGAGGTCGTCGACCAGAAGCACGTCGACATCGAGCGTTCGGGGCCCCCACCGCTCCTTCCGTTCCCGCTGCGCGGCATCCTCGACTCGGTGGGCCACCTCGAGGAGCTCCCGCGGCCCCAAATCGGTGGACAGTTCGACGACGCAGTTCAGGTACGGACCCTGATCCTCCGGCCCGCCGACCGGCGAGGTCTCGTAGACGGGCGACACCGCGACCACGTCGGGAAGGGCGGCGACCGCCTCGCGGAGATACGCCCAGCGATCACCCAGGTTGGACCCGAGCCCGAGGAAGGCCCTCACGTCAGCAGTATGAATGTCAGGGCCGGGTGATCGTGACCGCGGCCGACGCCAGGTCGACGGCCACCGGCGGCCGCAGCTTGCGCACGGTCACGGTCACAGCCGTCACCCGCTCGTCGGACCGCACCTCCTCGGCGATGCGCTCGGCGAGGCGCTCGAGAAGGTGGAACCGCTCCTTGGTGATCACCCGCTCGACCGACTCGGCGAGGGCGCCGTAGTCGACCGTGTCAGCGAGGTCGTCGGACTGACCCGGCGCCCGAAGGTCGATCTGCAGATCGACGTCGACTTCGAAGGGCTGGGCCCGGACCTGCTCCTCGGGCAGAGCGCCGTGGGTGCCGACCGCCCGAAGGCCCCGTAGCTCGATCCGGTCCATCGATCAGGACCGGAGCTCGGCCGCCGCCGCTCCCAGCTCTCTTCCCGGGGGTCCCATCTGCCGCTGCGTGATCCGCTCGACGATTGAGATGGCCTCAGCAGGCGACGGCACGAGTGAGGCGTACACCAGGTATCCGGCCATCACACCCTGCACCATGTCGCCCAGTTCTTCCTGGTGAACCAGCACTTGCTCGCCCCCGCTGAGCCACACCCGAAGCGCCGGATAGAGGTCGGCGAGCACGGCGGTCGCATCGGCCCGCGTCATCGGGAAGTGCTCCCACTTGACGCCCAATTCCTCGTAGGCGCGCAGGTTGTGGGGCGACGGCAGCAGGGACACCACCCGGTTGAACCCCTGCTCGCGGATCCAGATGATCTCTTCCTGGCGCCGCACGCGACGGTGGGTGCGGGCGTAACCACCGGGGCGTTCACTGACGGCGAGACGGTCTTTGATGATCCACGCGAAGTTCCGGGGCGAGATGCCCTGGGCCCACTTCCCCTTCACGCCGCGGCCACCAGTCGAGCGGCCTGGATCGTGGCCCGCACGTCGTGCACGCGCACCATCGCCGCGCCGTTCTGCATGGCCCACACGGCGAGAGCGAGCGAGCCCTGAAGGCGGTCTTCGACGGGCGCGTCACCGGTCAGCCGTCCGATGAACGACTTGCGGCTGGCGCCGACCAGCACGGGATGGCCGGTGGCTACCAGCTCGTCGAGGCGAGCGAGCAGTGAGAGGTTGTGGGCGGCGGTCTTGGCGAACCCGAGCCCAGGGTCGATCCAGACTTCGGTCACCCCGGCGGCGAACGCGAGCTGGACCCGGTGCAGGAGGAACTCGCGCACCTCGCTCACGACGTCGTCGTAGGTCGCCTCTTGCTGCATGGTGAGCGGCGTACCCCGCATGTGCATGGCCACCCAGCCCGCCTCGTGGACGGCGGCCACGTCGTAGAGGCTGGCCGACACGTCGTTGACGAGGGTCGCCCCCGCACCGAGGGCCGCCTCGGCCACCTCACGCTTGCGGGTGTCGATCGACACACGGACCTGGCCGGCGAGGGCGTCGACCACCGGAAGAACCCTTCGGAGCTCCTCCTCGATGGGGACCTCGGCCGCGCCCGGCCGGGTGCTCTCGCCACCGACGTCGATGACGTCCGCACCCTCGACGGCCATGGCCAGGCCGTGGGCGATGGCGGCGTCGGGGTCGAGCCAGCGTCCGCCGTCAGAGAACGAGTCAGGGGTGACGTTGAGGACACCCATGACCAGCGGACGCGACACGGCCCGCAGGCTAGCTGTGACCTCGTGAAATTCTGGGCTCCTGCCTGTGGATAACCCTCAGGCGTGAATGAACTGCATGGCTTCACTCCGGGTCGCCACGCTCTCCCGGAACTGCCCGCGCACGGCCGAGGTCACGGTGAGCGACCCGGGCTTGCGCACGCCCCGCATCGACATGCAGAGGTGCTCGGCCTCCAACACCACGAGCACGCCTCTGGGCTGGAGGCTCTTCTCGATCTCGTCGGCGATCTGCGTGGTGAGGCGCTCCTGCACCTGGGGCCGCTTCGACAAGATGTCGACCAGCCGGGCGAGCTTGGACAGGCCGGTGATGCGTCCGTCCTGGCCCGGGATGTAGGCCACGTGCGCCTTGCCAATAAACGGAATCAAGTGGTGCTCGCACAGCGAGTAGAGCGGGATGTCCTTGACCATCACCATCTCGTCGTGGCCGGCCTCGAAGGTGACGGCGAGGTGGCGGTCGGGCGTGTCGTGCACGCCGCCGAAGATCTCGGCGTACATGTTCGCCACCCGCTCGGGCGTGCGCTCGAGGCCGTCGCGGTCGGGGTCTTCGCCGATGGCCTCCAGGATCTCCCGAACGGCCTTCTCGATGCGGCGCTTGTCGATGCCCTCGCCGTTCCCGCTCACGCGGGGTTGGGGCGCGGCCGCGGCTTGGGCACCGAACGGGCCACGCGGCGACGAGCCGGGGTCCGGGCCGGGGCGGGCGCCGGCTGCGTCCGCGACGGGCGCTTGGCCACCGGACCGAGGATCTCCATCACCTCGGGGGTGTCGAGCGTCTCCCTCTCGACGAGGGCCTTGGCCAGCTTGTCGAGCGTCTTGCGGTTGTCGGTGAGGATCTCGCGGGCCTCGTCGTGGGCCTCGTCGATGAGCTTGCGTACCTCGTCGTCGATCCGAGCCGCGACCTGATCGGAGTAGTTGGGCTGGTGGCCGATGTCCCGACCGAGGAACACCTCGCCGTTCTTCTGTCCCAGCTGCTGCGGCCCGAGCTCGTCGCTCATGCCGTACTCGGTCACCATCGACCGCGCGATCTGGCTGGCCCGCTCGATGTCATTCTGGGCGCCCGTTGTCGGGTCGTGGAAGATCATCTCCTCCGCCGTGCGCCCGCCAAGGAGCATGGCCAACTGATCGCGGAGCTCCGAACGCGTGACGAGGTACTTGTCGGCCTCGGGCAACGCGAGCGTCCAGCCCAAGGCCCGGCCCCTCGGAATGATCGACACCTTGTGGATCGGATCGGCATGCGGGAGGGCATGGCCCACCAGCGCGTGGCCGCCTTCGTGGTAGGCGATGACGCGCTTCTCGTCGTCGGAGATCAGCCTGCTCTTGCGCTCGGGGCCGGCGATGACGCGGTCAATCGCCTCTTCGAGGTTCGGCATCCCGATTTCCTTGAAACCCCTCCGGGCGGCGAGCAGGGCCGCCTCGTTCATGAGGTTGGCCAGGTCGGCGCCGGTGAAGCCCGGGGTGCGCCGGGCGAGGACCTCGAGGTCGACGCCCTTGGCCAGGGGCTTGCCCTTGGCGTGCACGTTGAGGATGGCGCGGCGGCCTTCGAGGTCGGGGCTGTCGACGACGATCTGGCGGTCGAAGCGCCCGGGCCGGAGAAGCGCGGGGTCGAGGATGTCGGGCCGGTTGGTGGCGGCGATGAGGATGACGCCCGCTCGCGTGTCGAAGCCGTCCATCTCGACGAGCAGCTGGTTCAGCGTCTGCTCCCGCTCGTCGTGCCCGCCGCCGAGGCCGGCGCCACGGTGGCGGCCGACGGCGTCGATCTCGTCGACGAAGATGATCGCCGGGGCGTTGGTCTTGGCCTGCTCGAACAGGTCGCGTACGCGGCTGGCGCCGACGCCGACGAACATCTCGACGAAGTCAGAGCCCGAGATCGAGAAGAACGGAACGCCCGCTTCGCCCGCGACAGCGCGGGCCAGCAGCGTCTTGCCGGTACCGGGCGGCCCGAAGAGCAGCACGCCCTTTGGGATCTTGGCGCCCATCGACTGGAACTTGGCAGGCGACTCCAGGAACTCCTTGATCTCCTGCAGCTCCTCGACGGCCTCGTCGGCGCCGGCAACATCGGCGAACGTGACCTTCGGTTGGTCCTTGTTGACGACTTTTGGTTTGGCCTTGCCGAACTGCATGACGCGGTTGCCGCCGCCCTGCATGGCGTTCATGAAGATGAGGAAGACGGCGACCAGCAGCAGGAAGGGCAGGAACTGCTGCAGCAGCGTCAGCCACAACGCGTCCTTGCGCTGGGTGACTTTGAAATCCGGGTGGTTCGGCGCGTGACGTAGCTCGTTGAGGATGGTGGTCGTGTCGCGGTCCGCGTACGTCGTCTTGAACTTGGTGCCCGCGCCGTCCTTGAGGGTGCCGGTGATCTCGTGGTCGCGGTCGGACACCGAGGCGTCACGGACCTGACCGGCGGCGAGCTTGCGCTCGAAGGTCGTCATCGACAGCTTGTCCCGATCGCTGCCGCCCTTGAACAGCATGCCGATCAGGACCAGCGCCAGGACGGCCAGGACGATGTAGAAGATGGTCGAGCGGGCGAGCTTGCGCACGGCCCCCCCAGGCTACCGAGGCGATCGGCGCATTACCCCCGGGCTTCGGGATTTTCTTCGAAGACGCACACGTAGGGCAGGTTCCGGTAGCGCTCAGCCACATCGAGCCCGTAGCCGATGACGAAATCCGGCGGAATCCGGAAGCCGACGTACTTCAGCTTGGGGTCGTGCTTCTGGAGGCCCTCACGAACCAGTAACGCACACACTTCGAGGCTGGCCGGCCCACGGGCCTGCAGGTTCTTGCGCACGTACGACAGGGTTAGCCCGCTGTCGACGATGTCCTCCACCAGGATCACGTCGCGACCGGAAAGGTCGAGCTCGAGGTCCTTCACGATGCGGACGACACCGCTGGTCTTGGTGGCGCTTCCGTAGGACGCCACCGCCATGAAGTCGAACTCGACCGGCAGATCGATGGCGCGGGCCAGGTCACTCATGAACATGAACGCGCCTTTGAGCACGCCGACGAGCAGCGGCGCTCGGCCGTGGTAGTCGGCGGTTATCTCCTTGCCGAGGGCGGCGATGCGGTCCCGCAACTCGTCCTCGCCGACCACGATCCGGCCCACGGAGGGATCGTGGTCGAACGGTGACGCGTCCGGCGGGGCCATCGTCGCTGAAGTTACAGGCAGTCGAGGCGCAGGCGCTGGCCCGTCCGGGCGACCCTGCGGCCGCCGCCTACCTCTGTTGACACCGCCTCGCCGCGGGCCACGGCCAGCACCCGTTCGACGGCGGCCGCGGGCGGCGGGTGCTCGTCGCGCAACCAGGAACGCACGGCCCGGCGAGCGAGCGGCGGAGGCGCGGCAGCCAACGCCCGGGCATCGGTGGGGTCGATGGCTTCCGCGAGGGCATCGAGGAGCGCCGCTTCCTCGCGCAGCAGGTCGGCCTGGCGGGCGAGCACGGCGGCGACGTCACGTTCCGCCAGATCGTCGAGAAAAGGCAGCAGTTCGTGACGAATGCGGTTTCGACGGAAGGCGGCATCGTCGTTCGTCGGGTCGCACACCGGATCCAGCCCTTCCTCGCGGCAGAGGGCACTCGTGTCGGCGCGGCGCAGGCCGATGATCGGGTGGCGCCCGGGCCCCATCCCACCGAGGCCATCAAGCCCCGCACCTCGAAGCAGGTTCAGCAGCACGGTCTCGGCCTGGTCGTCGGCCGTGTGGCCGGTGAGGACGTCAGGGGGCAGCAGCGCGAATCGGGCGCGGCGCGCTCTCGCCTCGAGATTGGGGCCGGCGTCGACGCGGGCCTTCTCGGCGCGGAAGGCGGCGCCGTACCGCGCCGCCGCGGCGGCGACGACGTCTGCCTCAGCTCCGGACTCCGGTCGGAGGCCGTGGTCGACGTGCACCGCAGTCACCCGGCACCCCGCCGCGGACGCGAGGACGAGCAACGCCAACGAGTCGGCTCCTCCCGACACCGCGCACGTGACCTCGGTCCCCGCCGGCGGGAACGTGCAGCGCGTGAGCCAGCTATGCAGGCGAGGCTCGGAAGAGCTCACCGGTGCGCACGATGGCCAGTAGCTCGGGCACCGAACGCACGCCGAGCTTGCGGCTGATGCGCCGCAGGCTGGCGTAGACGTTTGACCGGCTGACGCCGAGGTCGGACGCGGCCTGGCTCACGGTGTCGCTGCCCTCGAGGGCGTGCAACAGCTCGAGCTGCTTGGGCGACAGCTGGTCGAGCCGGTCGCGGACCGAGCGGATTTGGTAGTTGTCGGTCTCGGCCGCGGGCACGTGTTCGAGCCTGGTGACGTGGGGCGCGACCGACGACGTCTCCTCCGGGCGGCGACGGGTCCCCTGCGAGGAACGCTTCTCCAAGCGGGCCAGCTGGGCCAGCGATTCCTTCTGCACCTTGCGCCGCTTCACCGGCTCGGGCTCGCCTTCCAGGGCGGCCGCCACTTCCGCGCAGAGATCGCGGGGGCTGAAGGGCTTGGTGAGATAGCGGATGGCGCCTTCGATACCGCCGCGGATGCGGTCCTCGTCCGCGGCACGCGCGGTCAGCATCAGCACGGGGATCGTGGCCAACTCTTCGCGCTCGGCCTTGATCATGTTGAGCACGCCCCAACCATCGGTGCCGGGCATCATCACGTCGAGCACGACGACGTCGGGCTTCTCCTCCCGGACCAGCTCGAGGGCGCGATCACCGTTCGGAGCGGTGAGGACGCGATGTCCTTCCCGCTCCAGGTTGTGGCGGATGATCGTGAGGATGTCTTCTTCGTCGTCGACAGCGAGAACCGTCGCCATGGCACCGTTCTTTTTACGATCCGGGCAGCAATCAGAGGTTACTGAGCAGCAGCGGTCTCGGCTCGCACCCTCGACATCCACGTCTCGGGCTCACGGATCTCGGCAAGTGTCGGCAGGTTCTCGGGCGCGACCCACACCTCGTCGAACAACGGGCGCCCACCTTCGGCTTCAACCGCCTCGATGAAGCGCTCACCCAACTCGTACTGGAGCAACTTGGCCTCGATGCCCAAAAGGCGCTGCACGATGCGCGCCGGACCGCCCTGACGGCGGCGTTCGTGGAGAACCCGCTGGAAGCGGTCGCCACTCGGGATGAGGCCCGCTCCGGCCCGATTCATGGTGATGTCGCCGTGGCCTTCGAGGAGGCTCATCATCCCCTGGATCTGACGGAGCACGGCCTGCTGATCAGGGCTGGCGATGAGCGCCACCAGACCGCCCTCGTCGAGCGGGTTCTGGCCAGCCCGAATCTGCTCCACCGAACGACGTAGAGCGTCGAGGAAGCGCTTCGGGTCGGGGTCGACCGACGACAGGCTTTGGTCGACCAGTGAGAGGAAGTGGGTGCGCATCCACGGGACACCGGTGAACTGAGCGCGGTGGGTCACCTCGTGGAGCGCGAGCCACAGCCGGAACTCGCGGGGCGGGAAGCCGTAGCGCTTCTCCAGCGAGATGATGTTCGGCCCCACGTAGTAGACGAGGTCCTGCTCCTCGGGCTGCTCGTGCTCGGCGATCAGTAGGTCGTATTGACCGAGCACACGCGTGGCCATCCACCCGAGCAGGCCGCCGACCTCTGCCCCGGTGATGCTTCGCGCGATCGGCGTGAGGGGGCCGGGTGTCATGCGTTCGCCGAGCTTCTCGGTGATCGGCTTCAACAAGCGCCGGAACGAGGCCAGGTTCGCCCGAATCCAGCCGGCGCGGTCGGTGACTCGCGCCCGGGCCGGGCCCGAGAGCGACCGCAGGCCGGTTTCGGCGGCGACCAGCTCCTCGGCCTCGGCCGTGAACTCCGCGAAATCGGGTTCGAGCGAGGCGTAGTGGTACGAGTCGGCGAAGGGCTCTCGGCCGGCGACGCGCACGGCGATGCGCTCGGCGAGATCCCAGGAGATCGGATCAGTCACGTGCCAGGAAATGCCGGCGCTACTGCTGGCGGGGGTACTTGGCGGCCACGACCTTGATCACATACCCAACAGCGAGGGCGATGATCATGAGGGCGGCGCCGGCGATGAGCAGAAAAGCGACCCAGTAGATCCACGGATTCGCCGCGGCCAGCACGTCCATACCCGCGACTGTAGGCGGGCGGGCGGCACAACCTCACTCCAGCTCGACGACGAGGCTCAGGCGATCTTCCTGCCCCTGGTGCGGGGCGCGGAGTGGGGTTCGTGCTGATAGCAGTACTTGCCCTTGTTGTAGATCGAGAGCCGGGTGTCGCAGCCAGCTTCTTGGCAGACGCGGCCCGGCTTGAAGGCACGCGAGGGGCGGTCGTGTCCGGAGATGGGACGACCACCGACGTGGGCGACGTTGGTTTCCGGCATATCCCGCTCAACGGGCGGGACCGGCTGCCTATTCCTGGATGCCCTCGGCCTGGCGCAGGGTGTCCAGGACCCGCTGCCGCAGTTGGTCAGGCACCGATTCGCGGCACTTCTGACTGATCACCACACGGAGCTCAGCCTCGAAATCGAAGGCCTGCCCGCAGGGTGGACAGTCGTCGAGGTGCTGACGGATGAGGATGCGCCGCTCTGTCGTCAGCTCCCCGTCCAGGTAGTGGTACAGCAGGTGAGCTGCTTCGATGCAGTCGCCTTTGTCCTCAGCCATACACCTTCCCTTTGTGGGTCACCCTTGTGGCTCGGCTACGAGGCCACGCTGCCGGCCAAACTCGTACAACCGCTTCTGCAGCGCCCTTCTTCCGCGATGCAGCCGGCTCATGACTGTGCCGATGGGGATGTCGAGAATTTCGGCGATTTCCTTGTAGGAGAAGCCTTCCACGTCACCGAGCAGTACGGCGATTCGGAACTGCTCCGGAAGCGAGTCGAGCGCCTCTTTGATCTCGCTCTCGGTGAAGTGTTCGAGGACCTGCTCCTCGGCGCTCTGACCGGCCGTCGCGCCCTCGAGACCGCCGAGGCGCCGGTACAGGTAGAGGTCCTCCACGTCCTCGATGTCGCTCTCCTCCGGCCTGCGCTTCTTGGAGCGGTACGAGTTGATGAACGTATTGGTGAGGATGCGGTAGAGCCAGGCCTTCAGGTTCGTGCCCTGTTCGAAGCCTCCGAAGCCTCGGTACGCCTTCAGGTACGTCTCCTGCACGAGGTCTTCCGCATCGGCCGGATTGCGGGTCATTCGCAGGGCGGCGGTGTACAGCGACGGCATGAACTCCATCGCCTGAGCCTCGAACGTGGCCTGGTCCGCCATACAGAGACCCTACCCGTGGGGGTACGACACCCCACCGTCGGATGCCCGCCGCGTACAGTTGGGGCCGTGCAGGCATGGACCACCGCTCGGGGCGTGGGCGTTCGCGGCCCGCTGACACCGGGGCCGGCGGTCGCCGAGCGCCGGGCGGCCGACGTCCTGCCGCTCGAGCACGCGCCTCATCGACACGGAGCGATGGCGTGGACGGCGGCCCTGGTCGCGTCCGTCGCCCGCACCGGGTGGCTGGCCGCAGTCACCACGCTCGCCTTCGTCGGCGGTGCCTTCGCGGCCACCGTTGTCGACGGCCGGTCGCTGAGCGCCGCGGCACCCTGGGTGCTCATCGGCGGCGGCCTCTGGCTGCTGATCGCCACCACCTGGACCTTCATTCGTCGGCGCTAGGTCCGTTCCAGGACCGAGATCATCCGCCATTCGGTCGGGTCGCCCGCGCCGAACGGAGCGTCGACGTCGAACGAGCCGTGGCGCTCGACCACGCGCACGTTGCCGGCGAGCCGGGCGGCGGCGTCCAGCTCGACAGGGGTCCATCGACGCAACGCGATCTGGTCTCGAACGACGCGCTGGCGGCCGTGTTCGGTGACCTTCACGCTGATGCGGCACTCACACACCTGCGTGACGGCATCGAAGGCGCTCTGCGGTGACGTGAAGTTCACCTCGACGCGTCGGCCGCCGCGGGTCAGACGCCAGCGGTCCTGGGTCTTGGGGGCGCCGGCGAGAAAGTCGGCGGGATGTGACGTCTCCATGATGTAGAGGCCGCCGGGTGCCAAGTGCATGCCGACACTGTGCAGATGGGAGACCATGCCGTCGAGGTCGAGGATGTGGCTGGCCGAGTCGAGCATGGCGACGGCGAGATCGAACCGCCGGCGCGGCGGGCGCAATCGCAAGCGCACCATGTCGGCCTCAACCACATCGAGGGCAAGGCCTTGCTGCTGGGCGCGGCGGCGCGCGTACGCGCACATCGTCGGCGAGATGTCGACGGCGGTGGCGTTGCATCCGCGGCGAGCGAACTCGATGGCGTGTGCGGCCGGACCGGCCGCGAGCTCGAGCATTCTCCTCGGCTGGGCGCTTCGGAGGCGCTCGTACCACCCGTTCAGTACCTCGGCCTCAGCGGCGACGTCGCGGTAGGAGAACGCCAGCTCGTAAAGCGCCGGATCTCCGTAGAGCGATCCCTCAGTGACCACGCGAAACGTCGGCGGCTCGGTGGGAGTCGAGCCGCCGACGTTCGAAGTTAGATGCTGGTGTCGCTAGGCGGTGATGCGCCGGCGGAAGCGCCGGGTGCCCCAGAAGCCGAGCAGCAGCGCCACGCCGCCCACAGGCAGCCACGGCGAGCTACCGGTGAAGGCGAGGGCCTTGACCTCAGGCACATTCGGCGGCGCCGGGTTGGCCGGCGTCGGAGCGGCCGGGTTCGCCGGCGTGCCGGTGACGGCCGACTCGGAGTGCGCCAGCTCGACGACGACTGCAGCGGACGGGGCCGCGGCTGCCGTGCTGAGGCTGCTCGCACTGCCGGTGGGCAGCAAGCCGGCGAGGCCCTTGAACAGCTGGATGCTCACGCCGTCGGCGACGGCACTGGCCGACTTGCCGTTGGTCGTGGTCGACCCGCTGGCCACGGTGATCGTCGACTCGAGGGGCGTGCCCTGGAGGATGGTGATGTTCTGGCCTGGAGCGATCGAGATGTGGCTCAGCGCCGCCGGAAGGCCGAGCAGCGGGGCGATGTCAACGGTGACGAGCGCCGGGTCGAAGGAAGCGGTGCCCGCACCCTTCGTCCGGTCGTAGGAAGCCGTCGTCGTGGACGAGCCGATCTTGATGTCGACCAGCGGCGTGTTGTTCAGTGCCGCGATCGGCAGGACCTTGAGCTCGCCGCCGAGGGCGGTAGACGCCGAGGTCAGCGTGTTGGCAACGGTGTTGAGCACCGACGTCGAGTTGCCGAGCGACAGCGACAGGGTCTGCTGGGTGGTCAGCGCGCCGAGCAGCTGGTTGATCGTCGTCGACGGATCGAGCTGCAGCGGCGTCGACTTGGTGACGTTGCTGATCTGGTCGAGGACCGGCTGCAGCGTGTTCGTCACCTGGCTCACGGTGTTGCCGAGCTGGAGCGAACCGAGCGGCGTGTTGCCCAGCACGCCGTTCAGCAGGCTCTGCGCGTTGACCGCGATCGAAGCCACGCCGGCGGTGCTGGTGGCGTTCGGCAGGGCCTTGGTGATGTCGGCCTTGGCCAGCGAGCACGCCAGTGCGGTGTTGAGGATGTCGCCGAGGGGCGACGGCAGCGTCGGCAGCGCGCACCGCGGCTGCCCGTTCGTCGGGTCGGACGCGTTGCTGTTGTCCGAGCTCAGCGAGACCTTGCTCAACGTGGACGGCTGCAGAAGCTGCCCGGCGGCATTGGCCAGCGCCGTCAGCGGAGCGCCGACGGTTCCGTCGGTCACGCCGAAGGTGGCGTCCTGGCCGAGCACGCTGATGTGCAGAGCCCGGGCAGTGCCCGTGGCGCTGAAGGTCTCAGGCGTGCCCGTGTCGGCCTGGGCCGCCGGAGCCACGAAAGCAGCGACGATCACCCCCGCCATTCCGAGCATCCCAATGCGACGGAGAGTGCGCATCACCCTTTTTCCCCCTGTAGGTATGTTCCGCCCAAGTAGGCGAGAGAGTAGGCAGGTTCTTCACCCATTCGCCACGCGGGGTGAAAATTCCTGCTCAAGCGGTCACCGCATGTGTTCCGATGACCCGGACGGGCAGGTTGATCACGCACTTCGGTGTACCTGTGTCAACGTCATCCTGGGTCATGCGGCGAGGACATTGCCGGAGGGGCTCGCCACGTGACGCGCGAACACGGAGTTTTTTTCAAGGTGCGAAAACTGCGGCCCTGAGCGCGGCCTCGACGCGTTCGGCCCGGTGGGCCTGGACGGCCCGCCGACCGGCCTCGACGAGAGCGAGCGCCAGTTGGGGCTCGGCGAGGACATCAGCGAGGGCCCGGGCAAACGCCGCCGGCTCGTCGGCGACGAGTGCCTCCCGGCCGGGGACGACGCCGAGGCCCCTGACCCCCACCGTCGTGGACACGACCGGCCGGCCGAGCGCCCAGGCTTCGAGCACCTTGAGTCGGGTGCCGCCTCCTTCGAGCAGCGGCACGGCCATCACTGCGGCGGCCCGGTAGATGGGCTCGAGGTCGTCCAGCTCGCCGATCCCTGGCCCCACGAGGCGGAGGGCGCAGGGCTCCTCGAGAATCGCGGTCAGCTGCGGCCAGACTGCGTCCCGGAGGAACGCCGCGCCACGGAGGTTCGGCGCATAGGTGAAGTTGCCGACCATGGCGACCGTGCGGCTGCTGTCGCCGTAGTCGAGGGGCGTGTCCGGTACGTCGACACCGTTGGGAACGACGGCGATGTTGGTCAGCCCGTAGCGGGCGACAACGCTGTCCGCCTCACCTTGGGACGCCAGCGTCACTGCCGAGAACTGCGGCGCCACGCTTCGGACCAACCGCTCGAAGGCGGGGGCCTCTGGACTACCGAGTGACTCGAGAACGGCGACGTCGTCGTCGTCCAGGTCGAGCACGGTGCGCGAGCAGTGCAGCCGCCTGGCCAGCGTCAGCCCAACGGGCGCCATGTAGCTGCGGAACACGACGACGGCGTCGGGCCGCCACCCGCCGGGCAGTGCGCCAACCAGCGTCTGGGTCAACGACGGGTCACCGCTGCGCACGGCATCGGGATGGATCGGCGCAAGCGGTCGTGACGTACCGGCGGCGACACTCCGTCCGGCCGCCTTCCACCACAGCTGGCTCGACGCGCCGGCAACCGGCAACACGACGACCACCAGCTCGTCGTCATCGAACGCGTTCGCGTGCCTCCACGCGCGCATGGCCAGACCGTTTCCGGTGGGCCGAGGTGCGATCGGCGTCAGCAACAGCACGCGTCGGGAAGCTCCGGTCGCCCCCACGCGGCGCACCGTAACGTACGACGTGGGTGCGCCGGATCGTCCACTTCGTCTATGGGCTCCAGCCCCAGCGCGAGCCGTTTCCGCTCGTCCACTTTCTTGCCGTCGAATCCGCCCGGCGAATGCTGCGGCCCGACCGCATCCTGTTCCACGTCCACGAGTTGCCGTTCGGTGGGTACTGGGATCGCATCCGACCGCATGTCGAGGTGATCCCGGTCGAACCGGTCGCCGCAGTGAACGAGCGCCACCTGGATCCACTCATAGCCCGGTATCTCTACGCCCACCACGCCGATGTCGTGCGTCTCGACGCGCTCCTGGAGCACGGCGGTCTGTACCTCGACATCGACACGCTGACGATCGCCCGGTTCCCCGACCACTGGTGGTCGGCGCCGTTCGCCATTGGCCGCGAGCCCCACGATGTGCCGCTTGCCGATGGGCGGTCGGGCCGTGCCTTGCTCAACGCCGTCATGCTCGCCCAGCCGGACAGCACGTTCGCCCGCGTTTGGCGCGACCAGATCGTCGACGCCATGGACGGCTCCTGGTCGGCGCATTCGTGCGACCTGGCGGCGCGCCTCGCCGACGCCATGCCGGACGAGGTCACCGTGCTACCCGAGGTGGCGTTCTCCCGATTTGGACCAACGCCTACCGACCTCCAGGCGCTGCTGATGCCGAGTCGACCCGCTGCCGATTCGAGTCTGAGCGGCGCCTATGTGCTTCACCTCTGCCAGCACCTCTGGTGGGAGCGTCAGCGGATTGACTTCGTGCCCTGGTTCGCCGGAGCCGACGCCGACGAGCGCTACGTGCTGGACGGCCTTTCGGTCTACGGCCGCTGCGCCCGGCGATTTCTGGCCGATGCCGCGCCGGCACCGAACACCGACCGCGGGCCGAGGACGCGCATCTACTACGTCGGCCACGACGGGCCAACCGGCTACGGCGTGGCCGCCCGCCGCGCCGTGCGGGCCATGCGCGCCGCCGGAACCGATGTGGGCTGGCAGGCGCTCCACGGCGGGCCCGGCGCATCAGGCTGGTGGCGATGGTGGGTTGGCGACCCCGTCCGATCGATCGAGCTCGGCGACGGGCGCATCGACGGCCCGTGTGAAGTGCTGATCGGGCACAGCCCGCCCGACCACGTGCGCTACTACCGCGACCGCTACGAATGCGAGCGGTTCGTGTGCCACACGGTGTGGGAGACCGATCGCATTCCACCCACCTGGCCGTCGATTCTCAACGGGTCGGAGGGAAGAGTTGACGCCGTCGTCGTGCCCACCGAGTGGAACGCCCGCATGTTCCGAGACGGCGGCGTCGATACGCCAATCTTCGTCGTGCCCCACGTCGCGGCGCCGGACGAGTTGCGGGAGAGCGAAGCCCCACTCGATCTCGGCCTCAGCGACGACGACGTCGTCTTCTACATGCTGTCGGTCTGGTCGCCCCGCAAGAGCATCGACCTCGCCGTGGAAGCGTTCGCCAGAGCCTTCACCGCGTCCGATCCCGTCGTCTTGGTCATAAAGAGCGACGCTCAGGTCCAGGTCCCCCTCGATCAGCCCACGCCCGCGCCCGGCGCTCCGCAAAACTTCCCGTGGTGGCACCTGATGCGGGCAATGCGCGCCTTCCACAACCCGCCTCGGATCGTGCTGGCGACCGACGAGTGGTCGGACGGCCGCGTCGCCGCGCTGCACCGTCGCGGCGACTGCTACTTCGCCCTTCCTCACAGCGAGGGATGGGGCCTCGGAGCGTTCGACGCCGCGACGGTCGCCAAGCCCGTGATCACCACCGGTTGGGGAGGGCCGCTCGCGTACTTGGGCGACGACTACCAGGGGCTCGTGTCGGGTCGGCTGACGCATACGACGACGCTTGGGCTCGACCGCCCCGCCCAGTGGTTCGATCCCGACCTCGACCACGCCGTCGAGCTGCTGCGCTCGGTCGCCGCTGATCGCGGCGCGAGCGGGCGGGTCGAACGCGAGGCACTCGCCGACCGCATCACGCGCGAGTGCAGCGCGACGCGCGTGGCGTCGCTGATGGCATCCGCGTGCGGCCTCGCTACAGCGAGACCGTCGAGCTCGCTCGCGCCCTAGCCAGCCGCGCCTTCACGCCGTATTCGGTCGTCTCTGGGGAAAGCCTCTGCGCCTGCTCGAACGCGGCGGCGGCCTCCTCGAATCGGCCCTGCTCGAAGCGGCACATCCCAATGAGGTGATACGGCCAGTCCGCGAAAAGCCGCGTCGGAAAGGTCACGCCACCGCGGTGGATGTCGTCAGGCTGCGCGTCGAGGACCTCCTGGGCGCGGACCACGGCGCTCTCGAAGTCGCCTTTGTTGAGCGCGTCGAGCGCGGCGGCCCAACGGATGAGCCAGTTCATCGGGAACAGCTCGAGGCCTTCGGCGAGGAGAGCGCTCTCGTCCTCTCCCGCCTCGGCGGCGCGCACGAGCACGTCGGCGTAGGAGAGGCTGTCGACGGGGGCGCGCATAGAGGGGTCGGTTTGGCGAACGACCTCGATCCCCCGCTCCCACATGGCTCGGGCCTCGTCGGGCCGTCCGAGGGCCTCGTAGATGCGGCCCAGATGGTTCCAGAGATAGGCGCGAGTCGGGTTTCGTTCGGCCTCCGCGAGCAGGAGTGGAAGGTTGCGCTCGTGCTTGCGCGTCTGGTCGCCCTCGTACCCGAGGTGCATGAGCCGGATCTCGTCCGTGTCGGCGTGCGAGGTACCGGTCGCGTCGAGCCTGGCCGCGAGCGAGGGCGTGATGCTCTCGTGGATGATGCCCTCGAAGCGCACGGAAGGATCGTGTCGCCAGAGGCGCCACTCGTAGGCGTGGCTGCATCCCTCCAGCAGCGTGAAATGGAGCCGTAAGGCACCGACACCGGACGCGTCGGCCCGGTCCAAGACCGCACTGAGCGTGGCCTTGTCGGTCGGCGCTTCGATGCGTTCGTCGGCGTCGATGTAGAGGATCCACTCGCCGGTCGCCCGGTCCAGTCCCAGATTGCGGGCGTCGGAGAAGTTTCCGTTCCAGTCGTGGTGCAGAACCTCGGCGCCGAAGCCCTTGGCCACAGCGGCCGAGCCGTCGGTGCTTCCCGTGTCGACGACGACGATCTCGTCGACGATGGGCTTGATCGACGCCAGGCACCCCGCCAGGTGCTCCGCCTCGTTCTTGACGATGATCGCCGCCGTCAGCCGTGGCCGGCCGCCAGCGAACTCGTCCACGACTAGACGGGAAGGATGTTGGTGCCCTGGCAGAACGAGGACGAGTACGGCGGCGGACAAGCCGTCGAATTCGTGCCCGGGCACGCCTGACCGGCCGGGCAGCACCGCAGCTTGTTGCCGGACCCGCACGGCGTGGTCCCGGCCTGACAGCCACAGAGCCCGCTGCCGCTATCGAGACAGGCGACGCCTCGACTGCAGCACTTCGGCCCGCACGGCGTCGCGCCCGCCGGGCAGCAACACGACAACGATGGGTCGGAGCACGTCGCCCTCTTCGGACAGCAATACTGGCCGCACTGCTGGCCGCCGTCGGGACACGTCGCAGCCACTGCCACCCCGAACGGCTTGAGGACAGCCGCGCCGACGGCGCCGGCCGCGGCGACGCCGAACATCTTGAGCGCCTGGCGCCTGCTCTTCGTATTCGCCAGCGAGCGAGTGAGTCGCTCGAACGCGGCTTCGGTGACAACGGGAACCGACGCAACCGCGCCGACGGATTGGTCAGAGCGATCTGGTTCGTAGTGCGCGGCGCCGTTGCCATACAGCGAGGACGCCCCTGTCATGGTGAACGACGTGAGCGTTGGGGCCTGGAAACCCCCGGCAAGCTGCTTCTCCAGCGACGCCCGCAACGCCGGGTCGACCCGTTCGAGGAACTTGCGCTGTGCCCGCCGTGTCATACGCGAAACCTACACCTCCGTGGTGTGAGCGTGCGCGTGGCGCCGTCAGACGATGAGCGACTCGGCCCGCAGAGCGGCCACACAGGAGATGACCTCGTCGGTCGGCGCCTCGACGCTGTCGAACGCACGGCCCAGGAGCTTCGCCATCTGTGCGACGGTGAGCTCGCCGTCGCACAGTTCGAGCACCGCGATTGCGCTGGCGTTCAGGTGGTGCACCCGGTTGTGGGCGCCGTCGTAGACGACCCACCCGTCCTCGTCGTCGTAGATCTCGAGCCCCTCGACCCGACGCGGCGCGTCCTTCGCCGCGTCGGGCACGTTCGGACTCACGCGTTGAAGCTAATCAGCAGCCCACGCAGTCGTTGGGCGAGTTGTTCGTGATCGACGACCCAGCGGTGTTGACGGTGCCCGTGTTGAACACGCCGCCGCCGTTATTGGCTGCGTTGGAGGTGATCGAGTCGCCCTTCAGCGCCATGTTCCCGGCCTGGTTGTCGACACCGCCACCGCTGCCGTGTGGCGCCGTGTTCCCGTTCAACACCGATCCGCTGATCGTCGCGCTCGGGGCCTCATTCAAAACGCCGCCGCCGTTTCCGTTCGTCGCCGTGTTGCCAAGGATCTGCGAGCCGCTGATCGTCAGGGAGTGGGTGGAGTTGGGGATGAAGAACGCACCGCCGTCAGAGCCCGCTGTGTTCTGACTGATCGTCGAGGTGCTGACGCTGAGCGTGGCGCCTGTCTCAGACTCAAAACCCCCGCCGAACCTGGGAGTGTGGTTTTGGGAGATCGTGCTACCGGTGACGTCACCGATCTCGGCGCCGTAAACCGTCAGGCCTCCCACCTTGAGGGCCGAGTTTCCGGTGATCGTGGAGCTCTTGACCTTGAGCGTGCCGTCGTGCGCCGCCACACCTCCACCGGTGTCGTCGGAGATGTTGTTCTGGACGGTCACGGTCTGGAGCGTCAGCGATGCGAGTTCAGCGAGGATGCCGCCGCCGTTTGAGGCGGCGTGCCCGTTCTGCACGGTCAGAGATATCAGCGTGACGTTGGCGCTCGGGCCGACGTAGAGCACGCGGCCTGTACCAGCACCGTCGAGTGTGGCCGGTCCGCGCAGCGTCAGTGTCTTGCCGTTCGGAACCGTGAAATTTCCGGTGCACGTTCCGGTGACGTTGAGAGTCGACCCCGATGGCGCGGTCGTGATCGCGGTCTGCAGGTTGTCAGTCGGGCAGTTGACGGCGATTGCTGCGGAGGCGACGCCGCCTGTTGCTACCGCGAGACCGGCCGCGAGCGACGCCGCCACGGCCGCGGAAATGACGCGGCGAGTGCTGAGAACTGCGTTCATTTACTTCCTCCGAATCAGGGACAGTTGGCGTTGTACTTGGCCTGAAGCGCGTCGCGCTTGGCGATCAGCGTGTTCTTCGCGGACACGGGCGCCCAGACCGACCACCCGGCGATCGTCGTGTTCAGCGAGGCGATCGAGCCCTTGAGCACGTCGCACTGGTGCGGTGTCAGGGTTGCGTAGCCGCTGCTGGCCGGAACCAACAGCATCGCCCTCAATCCGAGCACGCCCGCTGCGATTCGAATCTTCATCGTGTCCTCCTTGTGAGGTTGCAAGGTACGAACCGCTCAGAACGCGCACAATGACCAATCTGGGAATGGTCATTTGTCAACGCTCGAGTAGGACGGTCTTGGTTGCGGGGCTCCCGACCCCGCGCCGTGAAGTTCAGCCGGTGAACGTCGGCGTGCCGGTGACCGGGGTAGCGACAGGCGACGACGTGAGCGTCGCCGCCACTGGCCGCGGTGACGTCACTGCCGGTTGAGTCGATCCTGGCGCGCCCAGACCCGCCGGTGGCTCGACGACCAACGTCACCGGCGCTGACGTCGAGCTCGTGAAACCGGCGCCGGAAAATTGAGCCGTGATCGTGTGCGTGCCGACGGCCAACTTCGGCGGCGGGATCGACGCTGTCGCCGGGCTGCCCGCGACCGGGGCGGTGCCGAGCGGCGTGCTTCCGTCGAAGAACGAAACCGTGCCCGTCGGCGCCGTCCCAGAAGCAGGCGCGACCGCCATCACCGTGGCCGACAGAGGAAGGAACCGCGCCGCGAAGACGTTCGTCGCGGTCACGACCGCTGGGCCGGGCGTGAGGATCTGGGTGGCGGTGGTGTTCGACTGATTGTTGTCGATGCCGCCGAACACCACGATGTGGCCATCGGCGTCACTTGCCCCCGCGAACGAGCCGCTCGGGACCGGCATCGACGGCAGCGTGGTCCATGTATTCGTGGCGGGCGTATACGCCTCGGTTGCGGCGAGCCCGTTGAACACGTCGTCTGCACCCCCGGCGACGACGATGCGCCCGTCCTGAGTCGGGGCCGCAACCGGCGCCTGTCGAGCGGTCGGCATGGACGCCACCGTCGCCCACGTATTCGTCGCCGGCGTATAGGCGAAGATCGTGCTGACGACGTTCCCGGAATCGTCGAGGCCACCGACCGCGTAGATGCGTCCATCCGGTCCGGCAACTGCGGCGAGCGACTCACGAGGCGCGGGCAGTGGGGCGACCGCGGCCCACGAGTTGGTCGCCGGGGTGTAAGCCTCCACGGTCGACAGGGCTGTCGGGCCGTCCTCACCACCGATGGCGTAGATGCGTCCGTCGGAACCGGTCGCGGCGGCGAGGAAGGCGCGGGCGGTCGGCATCGGGGCAACGCTCGTCCAGGTATCAGTGGTGGAGTTGTAGGCCTCTGTCGTCGCCGTGACGGGTGGCGGCGGGTCACCGTTCGGCAGCCCTCCCATCGCATAGATCAACCCACTGGGGGCCGTCGCCGCGGCCAACCCTTGGCGAGAGCTCGGAGCGGACGCCACCGAGGTCCAGGTGTCGGTGGCGCTCGTGTACGCGTACACCGCGTTGGTGTCCTGGTTCGCACCGCCGACGCCGCCCGCGATCGAGTAGATGCGGCCGTCCGGGCCGGTTGCCGCGGCCTGGTCGAACACCGTGGCCGGAACCGGCGTGCCCATTCTCCAGCCCGAGGCCGCCGGCGCATACGCCTCGACGGAGGCCAAGCCGTGTGTCGGCTGGAGTACATCGCCGGTGCCGCCCAAGGCGTAGACCGTGCCGTCCGGTCCCGTGGCGGCGGCGAGGAACGCTCGCGCTGTCGGCATGGGTGGCAACGCCGACCACGACCCCGAGGTAGGTCGATATGCCTCAGCCGTGTCGACGGTGGTGAACGCGCTGCTGGCGCCACCGAGGGCGTAGGTGCGTCCGTCGCCACCCGTCACCGCGGCCAGCCCGAGGCGACCCGTGGGCAACGATGCTGCTGCGGCCCACGCGCCGGTGGCCGGGCTGTAGGCGTCGACGTCGCTCAGCGCGTCGTTCGTGTCCCTTCCGCCGATGGCGTAGAGGCGTCCGTCGGTTCCGGTGGCCGCCGTCAGTGCCGTCCGACCAGCCGGTAGCGGGGCGACGGTCGCCCATGAGTGGGTCGCCGGCGTGAAGGCCTCGACGGTCGGGAGGATGTTCTGAGACCCGCCGACGCCGCCGATCGCATAGATGCGTCCGTCGGGCCCGGTGGCGGCGGCGAGAAGGGAGCGCGCCGTGGGCATGGGCGCCACCTCCTCCCACGTGTTGGTGGCCGGCGTGTAGGCCTCGATGGTCGCAACCGCGTTGCCGCTCGAGTCGATGCCGCCGATCGCGTAGATACGCCCATCGGGTCCGGTCGTGGCCGTTAGCGACGAACGGGGTGTCGGCAGGGGGGCGACGGCCGCCCACGTGTTCGTCGCCGGCGTGTAGGCCTCGACGGTCCCGAGCGCACCGCTCGACGTGTTCTGACCGCCGATCGCGTAGATCCGTCCGTCGGGACCGGTAGCGGCGGCGAGCAGCGACCTCGCGGTCGGCATCGGCGCCATCGACTCCCACGCCGCGAAGGCGGCGGTGGCGCGTCCCCCGCCGGCGATGACAGTTGCGCCGGCGACCACCAACGCGGCGAGCAGCGCTTTCTTACTTCGTCCTCGGTGCACACCCATAACGAACGCAGGATCGCGCAGAGTGGCCGGACGATCGCGCCGCCCAAACCGCCCGGTGATGCACAGAAGGTGGAGAAGGAACGACTAGCGCCGCCGCGGCGGGCGGATCCCCGCCGCGACCAGAGCACAGTTGATGCAGAGCGTCGTGCGATCACGGTCGAGAACGACGACGCATTCGATACAGAACGCCGCCCGGCAGTGCCGGCAGACCGCAGTCGCTCGCTCGAACACGTGCTTGACGCACGTGGTGTCCGCAGCGATCTCGGGTGAGCGGCGCCGGGGTTGCAGACGAAGGGCCATGACGCTACGGACGATGCGCGTCGGCGTTGCCGGATCCGGCTGACGCAGCGCCGTTGCTGTGCTGGTCTGCGTTCGCGGTGCCGGTCGAACTATGGCCATTGCTTGCGGTGTTGGCCGTCGACGTTCCCCCGCCATTCGGCGTCGCCACCGGAGCGTTGCCCGAAGCCGGCGTCGGCGGGCTCGCGTTGTTGGGTGCAGGGTTCGCCGTCGGCGGGCCGTGCTGGCCGGCCTGGCTCTTGCCGTTGCTCGCGTCGTTCGAGATCGCGGCGCCCTTGTCGACCCCCGTGGCGTCGGTCGTGTGCGCCAGATTCGAGATCTCGGAGCCCTTGTTGTCGCTCGGCTGACTGCCGTTGGAGGCGTCGGTCTGGGGCGTCCCCGCGGGATGATCAGCGGACTTGCCCCGGGTGTCGGGATGGGTACCCGCATGGTCGTTGGGTGCCGGGACGCTGACGCCCACCTTGGCCAACGCATCCGACGCCGCCTGCTGGGCGGCGCCGGGCAGGGCGTTGGCGGCGGCGAGACCCGACGTCAGGGTGAGGGCGCCGACGAGGCCGGCGGCCGCGAGCTTGGCCTTGGTGATCATGGATTTCCTCGGGGAGGTCAGTTCGAGAGCTCGGTGCGAACGGACCGCTTCGGCCACCGCCGCCACCGTCGCCGCCCTGGCCGTGCCTGGGTCGCTGATGCGCGCACCCGCCGCCGCGTCCTGAAGCAGACGGGCGACCTCGCCGTATCCCGGAGGGGCGTCGGCGGGCTCAACGGCGCCTCGGACGATGCGTTCGACGCTGTCGGAATCGAGAGCGAAGCGTGTCATGTCGGGTTCTAGAGCGTCGCCTGCGCTCATGGCGTTACACCCTCCCGAGAAAAGGTCTCCGCCAGTCGACGCAGCGCCCGGTGCTGGAGCACGCGGATCGTGCCGGGACGCTTGCCGAGGATGCGCCCGACCTGGTCGGCATCCAGATCCCCGAGGACACGCAAGATGATGACCTCGGCCTGATCGAGCGGCAGAACCTCCCGAATGCGCCGAACCGCCGCTTCGCTCGCCACCCAGGCCATGGCCATCGACGCCGGATCTTCGACGCCAGCAACTGATTCGAGATGCTCGTCGCCCGCCACCGCGCCAGGGCGGCGCGAGCGGCGGCGGCGCCAGTCAATCAAGCGGTGGCGGGCGATGGTAAACGCCCAGGCCCGGAAGCCGGACTCGTCGCCCTCGAATCGACTCAGGCCCTCACCGATGCCTTGCCAGACCTCGGCAGCCAGGTCTTCCGCTTCGGCGCGCTCATGGGAGCGGAGGTAGGCGAGCAACGACGGCTGGAGGTCGTCATACAGGACCGCGATCGCCCAGTCGGCGCCCGCGGCGGCGGCCGCAATTACCTCGTCGAACGACTCACGCTGTGCCATGACCTCTCTGGTGTCGGCACGACAACGTGGTCGTTATAGCCATCTGTTCACAGCTCGACCGTCTCGCCGACGGCGATCGTCCCAGGTGTCTGGACGTCACTCCACATACCGAGGGTCCCGTGATGATGTCGAGCCAGGACCCGGTACATGTCGAGGTCGCGGTCGAGTCCAGGTTGTGGCCGTGTGACCATCGTGCAGCGTTCGCACGGCCTACGGACACCGACGACGACGTCTCCGATCCGCAACGATCGGCCCGCCCAGCTGTCTTCCAGCCAGTCGCTGCCGTCGGCATCGATCACCAGATTCGGGCGGAAGCGGCGGACATTCCACGCGCCCTCGGGGTGGAGCGCCTGTCCGGCGCGGAGCGACGCCGTCGTTATCACGAGAAGCGGAAGAGCGTCGACGAACCGGCCCGGTGGCATCGTCCATTCGATCGCCCGGCTGGTGTCGTCAGTCGCGTCCGCGAAGAACTCGGCCGTGGCGTGCCCCTGCGCGACGGCTTCGACGAGGCTCACGCCGCGTCCGAGCCACTGTGACAGGGCTTGATCGGTTCTCGGCCCCATGCCGACGCACACGGTGCCGTCGGGCAACGTGATCTCCGGGCGACCGACCTCGTCGAGCCGCGATCGGGCCAGCAGCAGCGGAGGCTCTCGGCGCGCGGTGAGGATCTTCCCGGTGGTGTCGTCGCGGATGCCCCACGACCGGTCTCCGGCAATGCCATCGCGCTCGACCACGGCCGCGTCGAGAGCCTCACCTCGGAGCGACTTCACGGGGTGGCGCCAGAGCTCTACAAGGCGCAACTCGCTCATGAACCGGCCTCCACGGCGCGAAGGCTACGGAAGCGCGTCGCCAATGTTGTGGCACCGCAAGCGGTATCCGATCACACCGTCCGCAACGCCTCGCTCGGAGACAGGGGAGCGGCGCGCAACGCAGGCCACGGCGCCGATCGTCAAAGCGGCGCCGAATCCGCCCGCCCACGCGAGGGTCGGGAGCGTGATAGCCCAGTGTTTGGTGGTGGCGTATACCGCCGTCGACGCCACACCGAGCCCACCGCAGACGGACTGAACTGCGGATGCGCGGTGAACAACGCTCCGATGCACCTCGTCGTCAAGGCAGCGCTGGGGGCACTCGAGCGCTGGTCCGGAGTGGCGATGCGCCGCCCGTGGCGGCACGCATCGAGACGACGGATGGTCCACACCCCGAGATCCGCCGGGACTCTCACCGGGATCGCGCGGGGCCGCGTCGGCACACCACCGGTCGATGTACCCGTCGACGTCCTCAGCAGCGTCCCCGGCCCAACGGCCGACATGCTCTGCCTTCTAGCCGGATCCACCCGACCGCTGCCCGCGGAACGCCTCGCTGAGCTCTACACGTCCAGCGACGACTACCTGCAGAAGTACGACAGCCACGGACGACACGATCAGCGCGGGCTTCGTCGTCGAAGACGACCGCGTCACACTGCTCGGCTACGCCCGGCCGGAAGCCATCCCCGGCTGAGCGCGCGCCGAATTAGCAGAACGTGTAGACCCCCGGACCTGGCTTGTACGGGCCTAATTGGATCGGGTCGACGCCGCCTGTCCGCGTGTTGTCGTTGTTGTAGTCGTCCCACTTCAGGTCGGACGCATTCGCTCCCGTCGAACCGAGGACCGAGTAGCCGTGATCGGTGACGGACCCTTGATGGTCGGTCTCGCACCCGGCGACCGGATCCGTGACCGTGTAGACGCCACTCTTCCCTGGACGCGAGCGTGACTGAGTGTCGGGGATCGTCCATTGGTTGTTGCAGAACGTGCCGCAGATAAAGGTGATCCCGTAACTGTTGCCGTGGCCGGTCGAGTTGTACACAGCGCTCGCCGACGCGGTGGCTTCGAAGAACGGAGCGACGACCACCGCGGCAGCAAGGAGCAGCGGAACGACGACACGAGGACGCCGCGAAAGCGCAAAAACGAGCGCGCCCAGGGCCCCGAAGATGAGCAGGCTCGAGCCCGTTCCCAAGACACCTGCGGTCGTGGTGGTGACAGCCGGGGTCTTGCTCTGGCCGACGTGGTCGAACTGCAGCACCTCCTCAACCGAGTAGAAGCCGTCCTTGTTGATGTCCATGGCGGCCGCCTGCTTGTCGACAAACGCCTTGTACTCGGCGAGATCGATGCGGCCGTTGTTGTCGGCGTCGGCCGGAATCTGGTCGTTGATCGTCCCGGTCGGCTTGGGACCGGCCTTCATGTTGGTCACGTCCAGGTTCACGTCGTCCATGGAGACGGCGCCGTCTTGATTCAGGTCCATCTGGTGAAAGTCCGCAGTGACGACGGCGTCCCGCTCGGTCTGGCTGATCCGACCGTCATGGTTGGTGTCGTCGGCGGCGAACCACGACCGGATTTGGACGTCCAACGCCGCGGTGTTCGACGCCGCGGAGGTAGTTGTCGACCCGTTGCTCTTGGCGCTCTTGGAGCTGCTGCTCGAGCCCCCGCACGCGGCGCCGACGACCAGCACGCCAGCGGCAATGACGAAGGCGACCAGGCGGCGGCGGGGCGCCCTGGTTGTGTTATGCACTTTTGCGTCCTCTCCCCAGACTCGTACGCAATGTCTTAATTGACGCGTTACGGAAGTGCAAACACGCGTGAGTTACCTGCGGGCAACGAGTTCCACGGAGTCGCCGACGGCGATCGTCCCGGGAGCCTGGATGTCGCTCCACATGCCCAAGGTGCCATGGTGATGCCGCGCGGCGTCGTCTTTGGCCTGCAGAGCGGCTCGCTTGGCGATCAGCGTGTTCTTGGCCGAAACCGGCGCCCGTCCATCAGCACGCCCAAGGACATTTGCTGCCATGACGTCCGGAGTCAACGCTTCCGCCCGAATGACCCGAAAGAGCTTTGAGTGTCATCGTCACCGAAACCGTCGTTCAAGGCCGGCTGCTATTGGGGCGGTAGCGCAACCCGGCGCGACTTGCCGAAGTCCCCGGCGACCTGGCGGAAGGGATACGCGATCTGACGGAGGTAGACGCCGACCAGCGCGGGCACACCCCGGCCCTCGGACTCCCGCGGAAACGCCGGGTCGACGATGCCGGTCGACGGGTACTCGTCCTCGCCGAGGTACTGCGTACCGAACAGGCGGTCCCAGACGCTGAAGACGGTGGCGAAGTTCTTGTCGATGTGCTCCGGAGCGTCGGAATGATGCACCCGATGCGACTGGGGCGTCACCAGGAGCCACCGCAGGGGCCCCAAGTTGGTCCGCACCGCCGTGTGGCTGAAGGCAGTGAAGTACGTCGTGGCGATCGCCAATTCCGTGGCTGCGACGGTGTCCAGACCGAGGGCGCGAGCCGGCAACACCACGATCGTGGCCGAGATCACGGCCTCCATGAAGTGAACGCGCCAGTCGGTCAGGACGTTGAGCTGGCGAGCGGCGTGATGGACGGCGTGGAAGTACCAAAAGGTTGGAACGCGGTGACGCAGGTAGTGCGAGAACCAGGCGAGGAAGTCGGCGATGACGAAGGCGACGACGACTGCCCCGAAGCGCCCGAGCCAGTGATCGAGATCGATGACGTGGCCGCCAAACACGTGGCTGTAGACGAGCGAGAGCGTTCCTGACCAGAGGGCGACGAACGTCGCCGCGAACAACGGCGCACCGAGGATCCAGATCAGATCCTCGCCGCCGCCTCGCGTCAGCGCGCTCGTGCCGGGCTCGGCCGGAAACAGTCGCTCGAGGACAACGAATATGGCGACGAGCGACCAGTAGATCGGGTTGAAGACCGCCACGTGCCAACCCTTGCGAATCTCAGGCGGCACGTTGCTCATGTGCTTCAACGTCAGGCCATCGAGGACCGTGCTCAGGTTGGTGAAGACGGCCACGCCGACCAGTGCGGCGAGCACCCCAGCGAGGGCAAGGCCGATCAGGCGACGCCGGTGCTTCTGGGCTTCTCGAGCCGATCGCTCCATCGCTTTTCCCTTCTCGCTCTCGACGCTCAGTCGAGCGTCGCGACATCCAACGGGGTGTCGGCCCAACGCCACGCAGTATCGAAACTCTGGTTGGCGTCGGCCGACGGCTTGCCTTGCGCCTTGAGCGCTTCCATCCGGCCGAAGAGAGACCGGCCGTTACCGGGGAAGGCCACGAGGTCGGCGTTGAAGACCGCCTCCGCGTCCTGGGGCCGACCCGTCCGTAGGAGGAAGGCGCCGTACGTTTCGCGGACGGGGTAATAGAAGGGTGGCGGCTCGTCGTAGTAGAGCGAGTCGAAGATGGAGATGGCCGACAGGTACGACGCTTCGGCGGCGGGGTTGTCATGTGTCGCCTCGGCGATCCGTCCGCGCAGCAGATCCTGGTCGAGCTGAACGAGCGTCGCCGCTGGATTGTTTTGGAATTGGTAGGTCGGATCGCTGAGGCGGGGCTCGTCCGTGGACTTCAGGACGGCGTCGGACGCCGCCAGCTCGTCGTTGGCTGCATTCACATCGCCCGTTGCCACACGCGCGATCCCCCGGTTGATGTGCCAGAACGCCAGCGTTGCCTTGTAGCGCCGGGCCGGTGCCGGGTACGCCAGGACGTCCGCCCACCGGTGGAAGCGCACGAGGAAGTTCTGCTCCATGGGGAGCAGGTACTCCTGCGCCGGCGTCTTGGTCAGTTGCTCGCGCACTCGAGTCGTGAGGTCCTTGGCCCGGACGGCCGTCTCGCGACCCCGCCCGCCGTTGGCGAGCACACTGGTCAGGAAGTAGAGATTGTGATCGCCGTGGGCGATCCAGTACAGGTCGTCGGTCCCCACACGATCGTGGTAACGCACATCCTGAACGACGGCGTCGTCGCCCGAGATCATCGCCGAACCCCAGTCGCCCACCCGCGCGTAGATGTGCGACGCCGCGTGCACCAGGTGCGGCTGTCCCCACGCGAGGGATTTGATGCGGGCGGCGGCCGGCAGCGCCAGGTCCGGCTGCTGAGAGGCCTCGACAGCGTGGATGTAGTAGTGGAGGGCGCCGATGTGGTCGGGGTCCTTCGCCAGCACGTTCTCGAGAATGGCCTTGACCTGCAGGACCTCCGGAATCGTCGGCGTCGACACCGGCGACACGGGCAGCGTGGGCTTGCCGTTGTACTCCCAAGCGCGCCACGGGACGAGGTCGAGTCCGGCCTCGGCCGTCAGCGTCGCAACGTTCATGTCGTCCGGGAATTGGTGCATGACGTCCTGCATGCGTCCCCAATAGGCCCGGTCCAGCGGATCGCGCGACTCAGAGCCGAAGGGCTCGATGTGCGTGTCGGTCGAGTAGCGGACCGTGAGCGAATCGATGAGCGCGCGCTCCAGCGCCGTCGCACCCGCCTCCATGTGGGTCGCACGGGCCAGCGCCTCGTTGGCGCGTTGGCCGCGCCACGCGTCCATCGCCAAGTTGATGTTTGGCCCATAGGCGTAGGCGATGCCCCACTCGGCGATGCCTAGAGATGGATCAAGCTTGAGCGTCTGCTCGAAGGAGCGGATCGCATCTTCGTGCGCGAAACCGAAGAGCTGGGCGAGCCCCTGGTCGAACCACCGCTGCGCCAACGCGCTCTTCGTCGACGTCGCCATGTGAATCGGGCCGAGCCCGTCCTGCAGGACGGGCTCCTTGGTCGCCCGTCCGAAGACGGCGTCCCATTGAGACGGCGCGTCGGGTGCACTGCGCACGGCCGGCGCTGCCCCGGAGCACGCCACGCCGAGCGCCAGAGACAGCGCGACCGCCCACGATCCAAACCCCCGCCGAGCGGCGCCACTGCGCCAATGCATGCGTCCTCCCCCGCACCCAGAGGGGGTTGAACGCGAAACCGCTACAGCCCCCAGCTGCGTCTTTGCTCTCCGGACTACTTCACCGCGATGCCGCGGTCAAGAGCTCCTCCTGGCTTTTCTTTCGAGACGTGAGAGCCCGAGACCAGAATCGAACTGGTGACCTGCTCATTACGAGTGAGCCGCTCTGCCGACTGAGCTACTCGGGCGGTGAAGGTGCGAGCGTAGGCGATCAGGCAGGGGTCACCGGCCGGGTGACGAATATGTAGTTCGTCCCGTTTTTTCCGTTTCTGGGGGGAACCGTGCGCGTCCGCATTCTCTGCTTGTTGATCGTCGCCGCCATGGTGGCGGTCCTCGCCCCGTGGCGGGCGAAGGCAGCAGCCGCGCCGTACAAGTACTCACGCGGCTTCATCTCGTCCTTCGACGGCACGCCGATCGTGTGGAACCTCTTCCTGCCCAACGACGCCAGCGCGTCGCACAAGGTGCCCGTGATCTTGCGCGGCCATGGGTGGGGCGGGTCGGGCGAGACGCCGTCGAACGCGAGTGGCACCCTGGCCAAGCTGGTGGCGGCCGACTACGCGGTGATGACGTGGGACTCGCGGGGCTTCGGCCAGTCCGGCGGCGAAGCCAACATCGACGATCCCGGCTTCGAGGCCCGCGACGCGTCAGCGCTCATCGACCTGCTGGCCACGCGACCCGAGATCGCCCAGAACGCGCCTGGCGATCCGCTGCTCGGTATGACCGGCGGCAGCTACGCGGGTGGCATCCAGCTGGCCTTGGCCGCCTTCGACCATCGTGTCGACGCCATCGCCCCCGAGATCACCTGGAACGACCTGCGGTACTCGCTGTTCCCGCACGGCGTGATCAAGTTCGGCTGGGATCAGTTGCTTTACGCCGACGGCCTCGCCACGGCCGGCGCTGACGGAATCGATCCAAGCGGCACTGCGGGCATTCAGACCGGGATCTATGCACCGGAGATCCATGAGGCGGAAGCCAAGGGAGCGGCCCTCGGGTACGCCGACCAGGCGACGCTTGACTGGTTCAAAGGCAAGAGCGCCGCGTACTACGGCATCGGCCATCCGGTGCGAGTGCCCACCCTGCTGATGCAGGGCAGCGTGGACACCCTGTTCAACCTGAACGACGCCTACGCCAACTTCCGTCAGCTGCAGGCGAACAAGGAGCCGACCAAGCTCATCGCCTTCTGCGGCGGTCACGTGTCCTGCCCCTCCGACTACAAGGATGGCGACGCCCGCGACCACATGGACGCTGCCATCCTCACGTGGTTCGCCAAGTACTTGCGTCACCAGAATGTGAACACGGGGGCGCCGGTGGAGTACACGACCCAGGACGGCGTGTGGCACACCGCCGCCAACTTCCCGACGGTCAGCGACAGGGGCGCCGCCCGGCTCGTTTCCGCCAAGGGTTCGGTCAGCGTCGTCAACAGCGGACTGCCGACCGCGGGGCCGGGACCGAACGAGAGCATCGACGCCGTCACCACCGACGGCCCGTCGCTCAGTGGCGACCCCGGCACCGGAACGGTGCCCGTGCTGACCGCGACGAAGGCGACGCAGGTGGTCGGCATCGGCCATGTCAGTGGCACGGTCACCGGTGTTGGCGCAGGAACGCACCTCTTCTTCAAGCTCGTCGACCGTGAGGCCAACCGCGTGCTCGACCTGCAGGCCGAGTCACTACGCGTCGACGGGCCACTGCTGAACACGCCGGTGAAGTTCGATCTCAATTTGATCGGCGTCACGTACGCGTTGCCGGCGGGCCATCACCTCGACCTGCAGATCTCGACGTCGAGCCTGGCCCACCTCGAGTACCGCGGGCCCGCATCGGTCACGGTGGCCGCCACCGTGACCGTGCCGACCTTCTAGGAGAGCGGGGGCAGCTTCAGCAGGAGCGCCTGCAGCAAGAGCGTCTCGTTCGGGTTGCGTTCGAGAGCCTCGGCCGCTTCGACGATGGCATCGACGCCGGCCAAGCAGTCGGCGGTCGGGCCTGAACCGTCGACGAGCGCGTCCCGATAGGCCTGCTGGAGCGTGGCCAGGCCGAACCGGAGCTCGTCCATGCGCAAGCGGCGCAGCTCGCGCCGCTGCTGCTCGTCGACCTGCTTGCGGTTGATGCGGTCGCCGTAGCGCTGGGCCCGCTCTTCGAGGGCCTCGAGCTCGGCCTTGTGGCGGGCGTGGAGCGGCTCGACCCCGGCGGTGGCGATGAGCTGCGCGAGCCCGGCGGCGGCCATGGCGACCGCGGCACCGGTGCCGTCGAGCCGGCGGGGGACGCTGCGCCACGCGTCGCGGCGCGCCGCAAGCTCGGGGTCCGACGCCAGCAGGCGGGCCCGGTCGAGGCGTCCGCTCGCGGCGTCGGCGGCCTCTTCGGCGGTTGCCCGGTTGACGCCTTCGGCGACCAGCGTGTCGACGAGTTGGTCACGGTCAATGGCCCGGAAGTCGATGCGCACGCAGCGCGAGGCGATCGTCTCCAGTTCGACGGGGACGTGGTCGGCGAGAACGACGAAGACCGTGCTCTCCGGAGGCTCCTCGATGACCTTGAGGAGCGTGGGCGCCGCCTCTTTGACGAGATGGAAGTCGGTCAGGACCAGAACCTTGCGGTGTCCTTCGTTGGGGCTGCGCATGGCCAGACGCACGATCTCGCGCGCTTGGTCGACGGTGATGTAGGGGCCGGAGCGCTCGACGACGACCACGTCGGGATGCACCCCGTGCAGCACACGGGCACACACGTCGCACGTGCCGTCACCCTCGTTCGGGCAGAGCAGCGCGGCGGCGAAGGCCTTGGCGGCCTCACGCTTGCCGCTTCCCGGCGGGCCGGCGAACAGATAGGCGTGGACGGGCGTTGCCGCGGCAGCCGCGAGTCGGCCGGCAGCCAGGTCCTGCCCGATCAGCCTTTCGAGGACAGCCACTTCTCGACAGCATCGCGAACCCGCTGCGCTACCTCCTCGACGGATCCGTCGCCGTCGATGACGAGCCAGCGATCAGGGTGGGCGGCGGCCATTCGGCGGTAGCCCTCCGCGACCCGGGCGTGGAAGTCGTCACCGGCGGCCTCCATGCGATCCCGGCCCTCGAGCCGTGCCGCGGCGACCGACGGGGGCACGTCGAGCAGCACCACGAGATCGGACTGGACGGCACCGGCGAACTCCGTCGAGAGCCGCCACAGCCGCTCGACGTCGAGCCCGCGGCCGAAGCCCTGATACGCCAACGATGACGGCACATACCTGTCGGTGACAACGTCGTTGCCCGAGGCCAGCGCCGGCTCGATGACCTCGGCGACGTGCTGGGCCCGGTCGGCCGCCATCAGCAGCGCTTCAGCGGACGGCGCCATCGCCGACGATCCGGGGTCGAGGACGAGCTCCCGGATTCGTTTGCCGATGTCGGTACCGCCCGGCTCGCGCGTGAGAACGGCACCGAGGTCGGCGGCCAGCCTCGCGGCCTGGGTCGACTTGCCGGATGCCTCGCCCCCCTCGAAGACGATGAGGCGGCCGCGTCTACTCAACGGGGACCTCGTGCCCGCGAAGGGCGTGATGGGCCAGGGCACCGGCGACGATGATGATGGCGCCGCCCAGCCACAGCGTCAGCCGCACACCCGGCAACTGCACCGTGGTCCCCCAGTGGACCGAGCCCGGTGAAAGAGCGTCGAGCGCGCCGGCCAGCAGCGGGCCGACGGTGAGGGCGATCACGAGACACAGCCGCACGAGCGTGTACAGAGTGGCGAACACCCGGCCGCGGATCTCGTCGGAGACGTTCTCCTGGATGAGCGTGAACCCCATGACGTACACGCCCCCGGCGAAGATCCCCATGATGCCCACGAACAGCAGGGCCAACGGCAGCGACGACATCGACGCCGCCAGCACGAGCGCCGCGCCTGCGCCGAGCACCGCCCAGGGGAACAGTCGCTCCTTCGGGACCCGCTTCTGGACGACGGACAGCCCGAGCACGCCGATGGCGACGCCGGTGCCCATGGCCGTCAGCAGGAGGCTGAAGCCGGTGTCGCCCGAGCCGAGGACCTTCGAGGCGAACGTCGGGCCCAACGGCACGACCATGCCCCCGCCGATGAGCCCGGTGCCGAGCCCGATCATCACCGAGCGAACGACGGGGCTGGTGCCGATGTAGCGCCAGCCTTCGCGGATCTCCTCGAAGGTCTGCGCGAAGTTGATGCGCTCGCGCTCGGTCGTTTCTCGGCGCGGAATGACGAGCGTGGAGATCAGCGCCGCGGAGATGAGGAAGCTGGCGACGTCGGCGTAGATCGCCACCGACTCCTTGTTCAGGTGCAGGAAGTGCAGGCCGGTGAAGTGATTGCTCAACCAACCGGCCGCCGCAAAGAGCAGGGCTGAGATGCCGCCCGCCAGCGGGAACGTGCCGTACGCGGCGACCAGGGAGAGCGAGTTGGCGGTCGTCAACTGGTCGTGGGGCACCAGGTTGGGGACGGAGGCTTCTTTCGCCGGCGTCCACAGCAGGCTGAGCACCTCGAGCAGGAGCGAGACGAGGAACAGCTCCCACACCGTGTGCAGGAACGGGAGCGACGCCATGCAGATCCCCCGGCCGATGTCGCACGTGACCATCACCCGCTTGCGGTTCCACCGGTCGATGAGCACGCCGCCGACCGAGCCCAGGAAGAACCCGGGAATCATGCGGGCGCTCATCACCAGGCCGACGGCCGTCTCCGGAGACGACTTGCCGATGCGCGCTGCCAGTGCGAGTACGGCGACCAGACCGATCCAGTCGCCCAGCGACGACACGATCTGGGCCACCCACAGGCGGACGAACGAGTGGTACCCGAAGATCGGGAACCGCCGGCGCTCCCGGCGCAGGCTGTGCGCGACGTCGACCGTGTTCGGCGGCGGCAGACTCTGGCGGGGCTGCGCTACCGGCGGCATCGGCGGCGGAATGCCGCCGTCGTCAGGGACCTGCGCCTCCGCCACACGCCGAGGTTACGGGCCGGAGCCGTTCCGCTCGGTTCTTTGCGCGTCCTCTGTTGTCTGACAACAGAAAACGCGCAAAGAACCGATCAGGGCTTCTTCTTGGCCGCGGTTTTCTTGGCGGGGGCCTTCTTCTTGGCCGCCTTCTTCTTGGCGGCCGCCTTCTTCCGGGTCGCCTTCTTGACTGGGGCCTTGGCGCGGCGTTCGACGAGGAGCTCGGCGGCCCGCTCGAGGGTGATCTCCTCGACGGTGTCGCCCTTGCGCAGCGACGCGTTCGAGGTGCCGTCGGTGACGTACGGCCCGAAGCGGCCGTCCTTGACGACGACGGGCGAGCCGGTCACGGGGTCGTCCCCCAGCTCCCGTAGCGGGGCGGCGGCCGCCCGCTGGCCGCGGCGGCGCTTGGGCTCGGCGAGCAGGGCGAGGGCGGCATCGAGATCGATGCTGAACAGCTGCGCCTCGGCATCGAGGCTGCGGGTGTCGGTGCCCTTCTTGATGTAGGGCCCATACCGGCCGTTGAGGGCGACGATCTCCTCGCCGTCCTCGGGGTGTGTGCCGAGCACCCGAGGCAGACTCAGGAGCCGCAACGCGTCGTCGATCGTCACCGTCTCGGGCGACATGTCCTTGAACAGCGACGCCGTCTTGGGCTTCTCGGCGCCGTCCTGCATCTCGCCCAGCTGCACGTAGGGGCCGAACCGGCCGGCGCGCACATACACGGGGAGACCGGTATCGGGATCCTGGCCCAGTTCGCGGTCGCCGCTCGGGGCCGCCAGCAACTCCTCGGCGCGCTCGGGCGTGAGCTCGTCGGGTGCCATGTCCTCGGGGATCGAGACCGTCTCCTCGCCCCGCTGGAGGTAGGGGCCGTACCGGCCGACCCGCACGATGATCTGTCCGTCGGCGCTGCCGTCGCCATCACCGTTCTCGGCGTCGCCCCACGCCAGCGGGATCGAGTTGACCTCGCGGGCGTCGATCTCGCCGAGGCGGTTGTGCACGAGATCGTGCAGACCCTCGCGTCCGTTGCCGAAGTAGAACCGCCGCAGCCAAGGAATGGCTTCTTCGTCGCCGCTCGCGATCTCGTCGAGGTCGTCCTCCATACGGGCTGTGAACGCGTAGTCGACGAGGTCGGCGAAGTGCTGCTCCAGCAGGGTCACGACGGAGAAGGCGACGAACGACGGCACCAGCGCCGAGCCCTTCTTCCATACGTAGCCGCGGTCCTGGATGGTGCCGATGATCGACGCGTACGTCGACGGCCGGCCGACGCCCATCTCCTCGAGTGCCTTCACGAGCGACGCCTCAGTGAAACGAGCAGGCGGTTGGGTCTGGTGACCCTTGGGCAAGAGCTCGGTCGCCCGCAGCGCGGTGCCCTCCGCCAGCTGCGGAAGCCGCACCTCCTGGTCCTCGAGCGCGGCATTGGGGTCGTCGGAACCCTCGACGTAGGCGCGCATGAAGCCGGGGAAGTCGATGATCTTGCCCGACGCCGCGAACTCCGCGTCCTCGCCGGCTGAGGACTGACCGCCAAGACGCACCTGAACACTCCGGCCTCGCGCATCGTTCATCTGCGACGCGACCGTGCGCTTCCAGATCAATTCGTAGAGCCGGAACTCGTCGTCGGCCAGCTCGCCCGCCACTTCGTCCGGCGTGCGGAAGCGATCGCCAGCGGGACGGATCGCCTCGTGCGCCTCCTGCGCGTTCTTGACCTTCTTGTCGTAGTGGCGCGGCTTCTCCGGCACGTAGTCGGACCCGTAGAGCTGACGGGCCTGGTCGCGAGCCGCGGTGATCGCCGTCTCCGACAGCGTCGTGCTGTCGGTACGCATGTAGGTGATGTAGCCGTTCTCGTAGAGGCGCTGGGCGATCGACATCGTGCGCTGCGACCCGTACCGCAGCTTGCGGCCCGACTCCTGCTGCAGCGTGGAGGTCATGAACGGCGCGTACGGTGAGCGCTTGTAGGGCTTCTCCTCGACGCTGCGCACGGCGAAGTCCGAGTCCTGCAGGCGTTCGGCCAGATCCGACGCTCCGGACTCGTCAAGGACGACGAGGTCGGCGTCAGCGGCGAGGCGGCCCGTCGCCTCGAAGTCGCGACCAGCCGCGAGACGACGGCCGTCGACGGCGACGAGCCCAGCGCCGAAGCTCCCTTCGTTCGTCGCGAAGACACCTTCGATGTCCCACCAGCTCGCCGAGCGGAACCGCATCCGTGCGCGCTCGCGGTCGACGATCATCCGGGTGGCGACGCTCTGCACGCGGCCCGCCGACAACCTCGGCATGACCTTCTTCCAGAGCACGGGCGAGACCTCGTAGCCGTAGAGGCGATCGAGGATGCGGCGCGCCTCTTGGGCATCGACGAGGCGACGGTCGAGCTCGCGCCACTCGTCGACGGCGCGCTCGATGGCGCCGGGCGTGATCTCGTGGAACACCATCCGCTTCACCGGCAGTCGGGCGGGCGGCGAAAGGACCTCCAGGAGGTGCCACGCGATCGACTCGCCTTCGCGGTCCTCGTCGGTGGCGAGCAGCAGTTCGCTCGCGTCCTTGAGAAGTCGCTTGAGCTTGGCGACCTGCTGGCGCTTCTCGCTGTTGACGACGTACAGCGGCTTGAAGTCGTGCTCGATGTCGACGCCGAGGCGGGCCCAGGCCTCGCCCTTGTGCGACGCCGGCACTTCGGCGGCGTTCCGCGGCAGGTCGCGCACGTGCCCGATCGACGACTCCACGATGAAGTCGCCGCCGAGGAAACGAGAGATCGTCCGCGCCTTCGCGGGCGACTCCACGATCACGAGCGGCTTGGCCATAGGCAAACGAGGTTGGGCAGGACTGACCGGCAATGTCAAACAGCGGCCCCCGGAGAGGCCGCTGTCTGACGCCTACATCAGTGTGACGGAGAGTGAAATTAGCGTCGCTTGGCGCGCGTTTGGGCCGTTCGGGCCGTCGCAGCCGACGTGCTGGTCGCCTTTTTCTTTGTGGCCTGCTTGGCGGGCGCCTTGGCGGCCTTGGTCGCCTTGCCCGACGCCAGGGACGCCTTGAGCTCGGCCTCCAGCTCGGTCTTCGCGTTGCGGAGCTGCTGACGGAGCTCGTGCTCCTCGTCGCCGAGGTCGTAGATCCAGCGGTCGAGCGCCTCGAGGGCGATCTTCTCGGCCGGGTCGTTGGGGCCCACCCCATCCTCGGGCACCAGAGCCTCGACCTTCGCCTCGTCGTCGGTCATCGACGCAACCTGACGCTTCGAGAAAGCCACGGCGATGATCAGCACGACCAACGCGGCGCCGGCGATGCCGAAGCGGGCGGTGTCGTTGTTGCGCAGGCTGATGACGGCCGGGAGGATCAGCAGCGACACCAGGTTCATCACCTTGATCAGCGGGTTCAGCGCCGGTCCGGCGGTGTCCTTGAAGGGGTCGCCGACGGTGTCGCCGATGACCGCCGCCTTGTGGGCTTCAGAGCCCTTGCCGCCGTAGTGGCCGTCCTCGATGAATTTCTTGGCGTTGTCCCACGCGCCGCCGGAGTTCGACAGGAACACGGCCATGAGCTGGCCGGTGAGGATGACGGCGGCGAGGAAGGCGCCAAGGGCCAGATAGTTGATGCCGAAGCCGATGACGACAGGCGACAAAACGGCGAGCAACGCCGGTGTCGCCAGCTCGCGCAGCGCCGAGGTCGTGCAGATGTCGATCACGCGGCCGTACTCGGGCTTCTCGGTGTAGTCCATGATCCCGGGGTGCTCGCGGAACTGGCGGCGCACCTCTTGCACGACCGTTCCGGCCGAACGCCCGACGGCGCGGATCGCGAGGGCCGAGAACATGAAGGCGATGGAGCCACCGATGAGGAGGCCGATGAACGTCTTCGGGTCGGCCACGTTGATCTGAGTGGCGACGTCGTGGAACAGCGCGGAACCCGTCTTGCCGAGGTTGAGCTCGGTGCCGATGGTCTCGATGAACGAAGCGAACAGGGCAACCGCGGCGATGACCGCCGAGCCGATGGCGAAGCCCTTGGTGACGGCTTTTGTGGTGTTGCCGACGGCGTCGAGGCTGACCATGATGCGCTCGGGCTCGCCTTCGAACTCACCGGACATCTCGGCGATGCCGGCCGCGTTGTCGGCGACGGGCCCGAACGTGTCCTCGCTGACGACCACGCCCGTCGTGGCGAGCATGCCCATGCCGGTCAG
>Ga0070741_10000540_pt1 | contig 133005 bp, 118 predicted proteins | sample Coa_R1_4_FD_66440 | JGI IMG/M metagenome (GOLD analysis project Ga0070741, IMG submission 66440) | Surface soil microbial communities from Centralia Pennsylvania, which are recovering from an underground coalmine fire - Coalmine... | ecosystem: Environmental > Terrestrial > Soil >... | reverse complement strand
CGCCGTCCATGAGCCGCCCTCGACCGGCGATTTCGGCAGGCTGGAATCGCCCAGCTTCACATCAATGCTCTCCACCGGCAGACCCAGCATGTCGGCCGCGACCTGCGCCATCACAGTATAAGTGCCGGTGCCGATGTCGGTCGCGGCGCAGGATACCTCGACATGGCCATTGGCCGTCAGCACGATGCGTGTCGCAAAGGGCATCTGCAGCGCCTCCCAGACGCCCGTGGCCATGCCCCAGCCGACGAGCTCGCTGCCGTCGCGCATTGCCCGCGGTGTCGGATTGCGCTTCGCCCAGCCGAATGCCTCGGCGCCCTGGCGATAGCAGGCCTTGAGCTGCTTGCTGCTGTAGGGCTGGTCATTCTCCTGATCGCGATCCGAATAGCAGCGCAGCCGCAGTTCCAGCGGATCGAGCTTCAAGGCGACCGCGAGTTCGTCCATAGCGCATTCCAGGGCGTAGACGCCGGTGGCGGCGCCGGGCGCGCGCATGTCGGCGGGCGTCGCCACATCGAGCGCGACAAGCTTGTGCGCATAGCTGGCATTGGCAGTTTTGTAGAGCTGCTCGGACCAGCCGGCATCGTTGCGGGAAAAATCCTCATGACGCGAGGTCATCGCGACAGCTTCATATGTGATCGCGTCCAGCGTGCCCGCTTGGTTAGCGCCAAGGGCCAGCCGCTCGATTGTCGCCGGACGGTAGCAGAGCCCATACATGTCTTCGCGGCTCAACACGACCCGGACCGGGCGCTTGAGCTTCAACGCGCCAAGGCTCGCGAGCACGACCTGGTGCTGCGGACGCAGGCCCGAGCCGAACGCGCCGCCCACGAAGGGCGACTTCACGCGGACATGCTCCGGCTTGAGCCCGAGCACCTTGCAGATATAGTGCTGCACATTCTGCACGCCCTGGGTCTTGTCATAGACCGTGAGCTTGCCATCGCCGTCCCAGATCACGGTCGCGGCAAAAGGCTCCATCGGATTGTGATACTCCGCCGGAATGAAATAATCGGCCTCGTGCCGCACGGCGGCACTCGCCAATGCCTCTGACGCATTGCCGCGCGGCTTCTGCGGCTTGTCGACCTTGTGCGCATGCTTAAGCTCGGCGTGAAGATCAGTGACGAACTCTTCCCGCTCATAGTGAACCTGGACAAGCGTTGCGGCAAACCGTGCCGTCTCGGCGTCCTCAGCCAGCACGAGCGCGATCGGCTGACGGTTGAACCTCACTCTGTCATCATAGAGTGGACGAAACGGCGCCCCGCCTTCCGGCGCGACATCGTCGTGGTAGTCTTCGTCCCTTGACGCCATTTGTGGTCGGTTGGCATGGGTGAGAACGTCGATCACGCCGTCCATCTTGAGCGCCCGCGCCGCATCGATGCTGGCGATGCGGCCCCTGGTGATGGTCGATGCGACCACTGCCCCATAGAGCAGACCGGGCGCGCTGAATTCACCGGCATATTTGGCATGGCCGGTGACCTTGGCCCGGCCGTCAACGCGAGACGTTGCTGTTCCGATGCTTGCTGCCATGCGGGCACCTTACCGGATCTTCTTGACCGACTGGATTTGCGGGGTGGCGTTGGCGGCCTGCGTCAGCGTGCGGATGATGGCGCGCCGCGCAAGCTCGATCTTGAAGGCGTTATGCGAATAGCCCTTAGCGTCCTTCAGCAGGCGGTCGGCCGCCTTGGCAAAGACGGCCTTGTCGGGCATCGCACCGCGCAGCACGGCTTCGGCACCGGAGTCGCGCCATGGCTTGTGCGCGACGCCGCCGAGCGCAAGCCGCGCGTCCCTGATGCGGCCGCCCTCGATCTCCAGCGCAGCCGCGACCGAGACCAGAGCAAAGGCGTAGGACAGGCGGTCGCGTATCTTGAGATAGCTATGGTGTTCGGCAAAACCTTTAGGCGGCAGCTCGACGGCCGTGATGATCTCCTGCGGCCCAAGATTGGTGTCGCGATCCGGCGTTTGGCCGGGCAGCCGGTGGAAATCGGCAAACGCCATGCTGCGCTCGCCCGAGGGGCCCGCCACATGCACGGTGGCCTCGAGCGCCGCCAGCGCGACGCACATGTCGGAGGGATGGACTGCGATGCAGGCCTCGCTGGTGCCGAGAATCGCATTCATCCGGTTGATGCCGTTGATGGCGGAGCAGCCGCTCCCCGGCTGGCGCTTGTTGCAGGGCGTCGCGGGGTCGTAGAAATAGAGGCAGCGGGTCCGCTGCAGCAGATTGCCGCCGGTCGAGGCCATGTTGCGCAATTGCGCCGAAGCGCCGGCGAGAATGGCGCTGGCGAGCAGTGGATAGCGCGCCTCGACCAGCGGGTGATAGGCGAGATCGCTGTTCGGCACCAGGGCGCCGATGCGTAACCCGCCAGCCCTGCTCTCCTCGATCGCGCGCAGCGGCAGACGCGTGATATCGATCAGCCGCGCCGGGCGCTCGACATCGTATTTCATGAGATCGATGAGATTGGTGCCCCCGGCGATGAATTTGGCGTTGCGATCGGCCGCCATCTGCCTGACAGCGTCGGCAACATCGGCCGCGCGCGAGTAAGCGAAATTGTTCACGGCCTGCCTCCGATGAGGTCCATGGCCTGCCGGATGGCGGCGACGATGTTGGGATAGGCGCCGCAACGGCAGATGTTGCCGCTCATCAATTCACGGATGTCGTCGACGGTCCTCGCCTTTCCTTCCGCGATCAGGCCCATGGCGGAACAGATCTGTCCCGGCGTGCAATAGCCGCATTGGAATGCATCGTGATCGATGAAGGCCTTTTGCAGGGGATGCAGCGCATCGGCGTCGCCATTGGCAAGTCCCTCGATGGTGACGACGTCGACGCCATCTTTCATGACCGCGAGCGTGAGACACGAGGTGACCCTGCGGCCGTCGACGAGGACGGTGCAGGCGCCGCATTGCCCGTGGTCGCAGCCCTTCTTGGTGCCAGTCAGATCGAGCCGGTCGCGCAGCAGATCGAGCAGTGTCGTCCAGGGGGCGACCGAAACCGTGCGGCTTTCACCATTGACGGTCAGTGTGATGGAGATTGTGGCGGGCTTCTCCTGGCTTTCAGACTGCGGACGGCCGGCCGGGGTCGAACTCATGCAATGCCTCCGAAAAGTGCAGCAATTCATGCATGACGTCACTGCCGGAAAACCGAGGCAGCCGGAATTAATTCGCGACTGCGAAGATGGTTCGATGGGCGCGGCTTTTCGAGAGCGCGGCTCTAGGCCACGCTGCCCAGCCAGTTCCGCAGCTTCTCGGCAAGCGTCTTGCGGCGCCTCTCCAGGGCATTGGCTGGAACGCCCGATGCTTCAATCGGCACCGGGCGGGCGGAATTCACCTCCGTAGTGGCGGCCTGCACCGGCTCGCATGCCGCCGGATCGGCCTGCTCCGGAACGTCTGGTTTTTCCGCCGCACCGGCCGACTGGATCAATTCCGGCTGATCAAGCAGCTGTTCGATCATCCCGGGTTCCGAAGCCTTGGCTGGCGGCGGCTCCGGCGCATCCAGCATCGGCGTGCTGTCTGCCGGCTCGCGCGCGACAGTCTCAGGCGTCGCCGGCGCGACGGGCGCAGGCGGAGGAGCCGCGAGCAACACCTCGATAGGTGTCTGCGTTGGCTCAGGCGCGGCCGGCGCCGGCTGGACTGGCGCTGCTGGCGGGGTGCGACGCTTTTTCGCCGGCGCGGCCTTGCTGCTCGACGCGGTCTTGGCGGTCGGCGCAGGTTTTGCCGGCGGCGCAGATTTGGTCAGTGCCGCGGCTTTGGCTTTCCGCTTGGCCATGTCGGCAAGTGCGGATGCGATCGCCATCGGCCCGACATGCTCCAGAAAGCTGCGCTCGGAGGCGCGCGACAGCCGCGTCAGCGCCACCTCGAGCGGCACCCAGTCGACCTCGCGGATGTCGGTCATCAGCTCGTAGACCTGCTCGCCGTCGGCCTGCATGCGCCAGTAATGCACGATCTTGGAACGGCCGCTGGCCTCATAGACCAGCGTGCCCAGGAACTCGTGCACGGTGACGTCATGCCCGGTCTCTTCATTGACCTCGCGCTCGGCGGCTTCGCGGTGCGTCTCGCCGTCGTCGAGCTTGCCCTTGGGCAGCACCCATTCATTGCGCTTGCGCAGGCGCACCACCGCGATCAGCGGCGGCTTCGCCTGCCGCAGCACAATCCCTCCCGCTGCCTGAACAGGCGTCCGTGCCATCGCGTCTCCAGATCGTGAACGATGAGAATCGTCAAACGATCCATATAGAGAAGCGAGGGTGCAAAATCGAGACCAGCTTGTTACGGTATCCGCAACAACGGCTGCCCGGCGCGAATGGGTCCCCACTCCGTCACATTGTCCGTGAATTCGAAATGCGACGGCGCGAGGATGATGATGGTCGAGCCGTGCTCGAACCAGCCGAGCTCGTCGCCCTTCTTCACATCGACATCGCAAGGATAGGTCAGCGGCCCGCGGGTCTGGCCGTTGAGGACGAGATCAAGGAAGTGCAGGCGGATGCTTGCGACCAGAATGGCCCCGACCGGAACCAGGGTCAGTGCCTCGCCCGTCTTCAGCCGCGTGCGGATCACGGCGCGCTCGTTCTTGCAGAACAGCTTTTCAACGCGCTTGAGCGCGATCGGGTTGACGTTCCAGGTGTCGCCATGGATCAGCCGCACCTGGTCGATGTGCAGGTCATGGGGCGCGTGGAAGCGGTGATACATGCTGGACGTCAGCCGCAAGGTGACAAAGCGGCCGTTGCGATGCTCGTCCACCAGCGCGCCATCGCCGAGCAGGTCGTGAAGCGAATACGGCGCGCCCTTGATCTGGAACAACTCGCCGTCACGGATGCTGCCGAAGGCGCCGATGATACCGTCGGACGGGCTCGCCACGATGTTCGGATCGGGATCGACCGGGCGCAGCCCCGGCTTCAGCTCGCGGGTGAAGCAGTCATGCAGGCTCTTGAACTGGGTCTTCTTCGCTTCCGACAGGTCCAGGTCGGAGAACAGCCGCCACAGGCGAATCGAGACGTCTCGCACCAGCGGATTCTCGATCTTGGAGAACCAGCCCATGAAGCGGGTGAGCGCGGCGCGGGGCACGCGGTTGGTGAGCAGGAAGTTGAGGTCTTCCTGCTGGGTCAATGAGGAGATGAGGCTTTTGACTGTCATGAATCTGTCAGGAGGAGTGGTTAGCGCTTAACTCATGGATACACAGCTTCCGATTCTCTCGCTCGTCGCGGGTGCTGCGGCTCTGACCGCGACGGCCGCCGTTGCCCCCAAGGTCAAGGCCAGGATTGCGCTGTCCCGCGCAAAACATCGCTCGCTGACAGGACATTCCAAGATGTCCAAGCTGGCGGCTCGCCTGATCCCGCATTACGAGTTCGATATCAACGATTTTTTCTGCTCTGACCGTGCGCCGGCTGAGATCGCGACCAGGCGCCAGGACGGCTTCTTCCGGCTCGCGGAGCTCTACAAGAGCCGCTTCGCCCGCTCCCGCGAGATGACCAAGGAGGCGGCCAGCCAGATCTCCGACCTGCAGTTCACGCAAGTCTACAGGGTGCCGTTCCAGTACAGCCGGCTGGTTCGCGAAAATCTCGGCGCCGGCACCTTCATGCAGGCCTCCTCCGGCGTGACGCTGACCGATCTCGACGGCAACGTCTTCTATGATCTGGCCGGCTCCTATGGCGTCAACATCTTCGGCTACGACTTCTACAAGGAGTGCATCGAGACCGGCGAGAAGCGCGCCCATGGGCTCGGACCCGTGCTCGGCTTCTATCATCCGGTCGTCGCCGAGAACGTGCGCCGGCTGTGCGAGATTTCCGGGCTCGACGAAGTCTCCTTCCACATGTCCGGTACCGAGGCCGTGATGCAGGCGGTGCGGCTGGCGCGCTATCACACCAAGCGCACGCATCTGGTGCGGTTTGCCGGCAGTTATCACGGCTGGTGGGGCGACGTGCAGCCGGGCGTCGGCAACCCGGTGTCGCCGCACGAGACCTACACGCTCTCCGAGATGTCCGAGCGCACGCTGCATGTGCTGAGGACCCGCAAGGACATTGCCTGCGTGCTGGTCAATCCGCTGCAGGCGCTGCATCCCAATGCCAATGCGCCGAGCGATGGCTCGCTGGTCGACAGCTCCCGCAAGGGCGGGGTTGATCGCGCGGCCTACAGCGACTGGCTGAAGACGTTGCGTGAGGTGTGCACCGAGCGCAACATCGTCCTGATCTTCGACGAGGTTTTTGTCGGCTTCCGCCTCGCCCCCGGCGGCGCCCAGGAATATTTCGGCGTCCGCGCCGACATGGTCACCTATGGCAAGAGCCTCGGCGGCGGCCTGCCGATCGGCGTGGTCTGCGGCCGCAAGGACCTGATGCGCCGCTTCCGCGACGACCGCCCGGCGGACGTCTGCTTCGCCCGCGGCACCTTCAACTCGCATCCTTACGTGATGACGGCGATGGACGAATTCCTCAGCCGGCTCAAGAGCGAAAATTTCCGCGCGGTCTACAACGGCCTCGACGACATCTGGAATGGCCGGGCCAAAAAGCTCAACGCGGCCCTGGCCGCCGAACAGCTGCCGGTCGAGGTTGCGAACCTCTCCTCGATCTGGATGGTCAACTACACCACCCCGTCCCGCTACAACTGGATGCTGCAATATTACCTGCGCGCCGAGGGGCTCGCCCTGAGCTGGGTCGGCACCGGGCGCTTCATATTCAGCCTGAACTACACCGAAGCCGATTTTGCCGAGGTGCAGCAGCGCTTTGTCGCTGCAGCCCGGAAGATGAAAGAGGACGGCTGGTGGTGGCATGACGGCGTGGCGACCAACAAGACCATCCGCCGCCAGATCATGCGCGAGATGATCGCAAGCAGGTTCGGGCGATAAGAGCGGGCGCTCTATCCACACTACAGCTGCCGTAGGGTGGGCAAAGGCGCCCTTGCGCCGTGCCCACCCTTTGCATCGTCGTGCGGCATGGTGGGCACGCTCCGCTTTGCCTACCCTACAATCTCGCTCTGCCATCTTGGCCGGGTTCGCCGTTCTGACGGTGCGTGTGGCATGGAATTACAGCCCATAAAGCGATGGCCGGGACGAGCCCGGCCATCACGCGAGGTTCGAGGCTTTTCAACCAAGCCGTTAGGCCATCTTCTCTTCCAGGTCGTGCTCGATGATGTCGAGACCCGGGTCGATCAGTTCGCCGCGCAAGAGCGCGATCGGGGCCTTGTGGTAGAGCTTGAAGTCGTTGAAGGGGTCGGTGATGATCTTGGTCATCCAGACGAGGCCGGTCTCGACGTCGCGGATGAAGAACAGCTGCACGGTGCGGAACAAGAGGCCGCCGATGCCGACAAGGAGCCAGATCTTGGCGACCTGGCGCAGGAAGTCGGTATTGGTGACCCAGGGCTTGACCAGGCCGAACAGCGTGGGATCGAAGTAGATCACGACCGGCGAGGCCGCCCAGATCGACATCAGCACGATCTTGCGGCGCAGATTGTAGCCGACCTTGATCTCTTCCTTGTGCTCGTGGGTCGCCTGGTTGATGTGGTCGTAGCCGCGCGGCTCGAAGAAGAAGTGGCCGGCCTGGCGCGAGGTCATGGAGACAAGCCAGCCGATCAGCGCCGACATCAGGGGATCGAACCACAGCATCACATAGCTAATCATGAAGCTGACCGCACTGAGGAAGTGCAGGCTCTGGTTGATGCGGCTGTGATGATAGTAGCGGTGGTCATCCCAACGCTGAATACGCAGCTGCTCCAGGAAGTTCTTGATCATGTCTTGCCCCTAAGAGTGAGTCGCAAGTGGTTATACAAGGATTCGATGTAGCGCGTGTGACATCATCATAATGACATATGACAGCACGCAGATGTCGTAACAGGCGAGAGAGGACGGCCCAGCCTCCTGGAGCGGCTTGGCGCTCCAGGTTTTTTTGTCCCGTCTGAGTCAGGCCGGCTCAGGCGCTCCGCGGGTCAGGCGGCGCGGGCGATCTCGAGCTTGCGGAAACGAACCAGCGAGAAGTGGCCGAGCGGCGGAATCAGGCGGCGCTCGACCAGCTCCATGCTATGGGCGCCGGCAAGCCACTTGGTGTAGCGCGACCAGGCGAACTCGGCCGTGCGGAAGCCGAGCCGGCGCACCACCGGCTGCAGCGCCTGCTCGATGACGCGGCGGATGCCGTCGTCGGCACTGACCCGGGTGAGAATGATCAATTCGCCGCCGGGGCGCACCACACGGGCGAACTCGTCGAGTGCAGCTTCCGGGTTCGGCACGGCGGTGACGACATATTGCGCCATCACGACGTCGAAGGAATTGTCGGGGAATTCGAGCTTCTCGGCATCCATCACCGCGAGGCCCTCGACGTTCTTCAGGCGCTGCTCGGTGACCCGCTTCTTGGCTTTCTTGAGCATCTCCTCGGAGATGTCGGTGCCGAAGATGCGGACATTCGGCCCGTAGAGCGGCAGCGAAATGCCGGTGCCGACGCCGACTTCCAGCACGCGGCCGCCCAGCTTGTTGGTGGCCTGGATCGCGGCATCACGGCCCTTGCTGAAGACGCCGCCGAACACGAGGTCGTAAATCGGAGCCCAGCGGTCATAGGCCTGCTCGACCGTCGCGCGGTCGAAGTCCAGCTCCCTGGCACCGTCAAGCTTCATCGTCTCTGCCATCTCTAGATCTCGCTATCCTGTAATATGTCTATAGGGCTTGGGGTTCCGACTTCAGCCGCGCACCGGGCTTCCGCTCGCCGCGACCGGGCTGCGGCGCGGCTGGCGGGTCGGCTGCAGCTGGCTCAGATTGCCGATGAACTGCCGGGCGCTGTTCTCCCAGGACCGCTCCAGCGCAAAGGCGCGGCAAGTCTCGCGCGAGGCCTCACGCGACATGTCGCGTGACTCGGGCAGGGCGCGCAGGCAGGCCGCACGCAGATCCTTGTCCAGCGCGCCGATCGGATGATCAGCGATCACATCGAGCGGCCCGGTCACCGGAAACGCCGCGACCGGCACGCCGCAGGCCAGCGATTCCAGTTGCACCACGCCGAAGGTGTCGGTCAGGCTCGGGAAAACGAACACGTCCGCCGCGGCCATGTGCGAGCTGAGATCCTTGCCGGTCTTCTCGCCGAGGAAATGCGCGCGCGGGAATTTGCGCTCAAGCTCGGCCTTCTGCGGGCCGTCGCCGACCACGACCTTGGAGCCGGGCAGATCGAGCGAGAGGAAGGCTTCCAGATTCTTTTCCACCGCGACCCGGCCGACCGTCATGAAGATCGGCCGCGGCAGATCGAGCTCGGCGGGCTCATCAGGCGTGAACAGGCTCGTGTCAACGCCGCGGGTCCAGAAGCCGAGCTTCTTGAAGCCGCGCTCGGAGAGCTCCTGGCGCAGCGAGGGCGTGGCGACCATGGTCATTGCGGCAGCACCATGGAAGTGGCGCAGCACCGCGTAACCGACGCTCGCCGGAATACCGGTACGGACCGAAATATATTCGGGGAAGCGCGTGGTGTAGGACGTGGTAAAGGCGAGCTTGTTGCGGCGGCAGTAGCCGCGCACCGCCCAGCCGATCGGGCCTTCCGTGGCAATATGGATCGCCTCGGGCGCGGCCTGTTCGATCCGCCGCGCGATCTCGCCCCGGTTCGGGAGCGCCACGCGCAGGCTCTGATAGGTCGGGACCGCCATCGAGGGGAAGCCGGCGGGGGTCAAGAACTCGATCTCGACCCCGAGCTTGGCGGCAGCGTGCGCAAGCGACGTCAGGGTGCGAACCACGCCATTGACCTGCGGATGCCAGGCATCGGTCGCGATCAAAATTCGCATCGGGGACAAGCCTTAAGGAGTTGGAAATGATTCTCGTCTCCGACCGACCATGTTCTATTGATATTTCAAACGTGTGACGTCATCGAACTGTTGAAGTACCTTTTTGTGCGCTTCTCGGCAAAGCCGTCGCGAAACCGTCACGAAACAAAACCTTAAAGCCACGAAACCGTTTTGGGCGTTCGGCGCAAACGTCCCGAAACTGTTGTTCCTTTAGAGTTTTGCCAAGGACGCCGAAAAATCGGCGCCACAGGGCGACAGACAGGGGGACGACCATGCTCAACCGGAACGCGTTCGCGCGCTCGCGCGCTGTGGTTTTCGCTTCACTTGCCATCGGGGCATTCGCTTTCGCTTCGACCGTGAAGGCGGCACCGCAGGACCAGCTCTTTCCGTTCGTCCTGCCGCTGCCCGCGCAGCCCTATCAGCAACAACAGTATGAGCCGCAGCAGCCTGTCGTGCAGGCCTATGCGCCGACGGAGGACGAGGGCACCGCCTACGAGCTGCCGCCGCGGCTGCGTCGGCAGATCGTGAGCTACGCCTCGCACGAAGCGCCCGGCACCATCATCATCGATACGCCCAACACCTATCTCTATTACGTGCTCGGCGGCGGCCGCGCGATCCGCTACGGCATCGGCGTTGGCCGCGACGGCTTCACCTGGTCGGGTACGCAGTCCATCACCAGGAAGGCGGAGTGGCCGGACTGGACCCCGCCACCGGAGATGATCCGGCGCCAGCCCTATCTGCCGCGCCAGATGGCCGGCGGCCCCGGCAACCCGCTCGGCGCACGCGCGATGTATCTCGGCGGCACCGAATATCGCATTCACGGCACCAATGCGCCCGCGACCATCGGCACCCATGTCTCCTCCGGCTGCATCCGCCTCACCAATGACGACGTCACCGACCTTTATTCCCGCGTCAATGTCGGCGCAAAGGTGATCGTGCTGCCGATGGAGAGCCGCCGCGCCGATCTGGGCAACGCCACCCGGTAATCATTAAATTCCCGACAGGTGAGCAAAACGGCTCCGGCGGCCACGCCGGGGCCGTTTTCGCTGGTGCTTTTTCCCTTGGGGTTACAACTCCCCGGCGGTCTGGTGCGACGTTCCGCCGCCCTGTAGACTCGCCGGTCCGTTTGCCCTGGGGGAATGATGCGTCTGGATGGAAGGCTCAAAACGATCGCCATCGCGCTTGGCGTGGTGGTGGTCTCGTTCCTGGTGAGCCTGGAGGCGATGAACCTGCTGTCGCCGGGCGCGGTCAAGGCGCCGGTGATCACCGAGCCGCCGCCGCTGCCGCCGGTTGCGCGCACCTCCTTTGTGATGGCGCCGGTCGTGATCTCGCTCAGCGCGATCCGCGATGCCGCCGAACGCAGCGCGCAGAAGAACTTTGCAGGAAAGGCCGACAACCCGGCCGCGCAGGTCTTGCAGAATGCCGATATCGGCTGGACCGCATCGCGGGGACCGATCACGGCGACCGGCGGCCAGGATATGCTGTCACTGTCGACGCCCATCACCGGCAAGGTCAATATCACGGGCTCGCTGTCATCGAAGGCGACAGGCGCCGTGCAGGATGCCATCGGCGGCCTGCTCGGGGCCAATGCGGCCAAGCAGGTCGGCAGCATCAATATCAAGAACCTCAACGCCAATGCCGAGATCAAGGGCAACGTCACCATCACGTCGCGGCCGAAATTCGGCGCAGCGTGGCGGATCGAGCCGAACTTCGGCGCGCAAGTCACGCTTGGTGACACCAACGTCTCGCTGGCCGGCGCGCACGTCAACGTGCCGCAGCAGGTCAAGCCCTTCATCGACAAGACGGTCGGCGATCAGCTCAATGCGGTCGGCGAGCGCATCCGCAACGATCCGACGCTCGAGAACAGCGCGCGCGTGCAATGGGCCAAGGCCTGCCAGTCGATCCCGCTGCAGGCCGCCGGGACGACAGCCGGGCTGCCTGCGCTGTGGCTGGAAATGAAGCCGGTGCGCGCGGTCGCCGCGCAGCCCAGGATCGACGCCTCGGCGATAACGCTGACCATGGGAATCGAGGCCGAGACGCGCATCTCGCCGAAGGAGACCAAGCCTGACTGCCCATTCCCGGACAAGATCACCATCGTGCCGCCGGGGGCCGGCGGCGTGAGCATCGGCGTCCCGATCGACCTTCCCTTCACCGAGGTCAACAAGATCATCGCAGCACAGTTCGTCGGCAAGACCTTTCCTGAGGACGGCTCGGGCGCGGTCGACGTCACCGTCAAGCAGGCCACGCTCGCCGCCTCCGGCGACCGGCTGCTGGTCTCGCTTCTGGTGCATGCCAAGGAAAAGAAGAGCCTGTTCGGCTTCGGCGCGGATGCGACGCTGCATATCTGGGGCCGGCCGATACTGGACAACGCGCAGCAGACGCTGCGCTTCACCGACGTCCAGCTTGCGGTGGAATCGGAAGCCGCCTTCGGACTGTTAGGGGCCGCCGCCCGCGCCGTGGTGCCGCGCCTGCAGCAGACGCTGTACGAAAAGACGATCATCGACTTGAAGCCGTTTGCGGCCCACGCGCGCGAGAAGATCGCAGACGCAATCGCTACCCTGCAGAGAAGCGGCGACGGCGTCAAGGTCGACGCCAAGATCGACGACTTAAGACTGTCCGACATCGCCTTCGACGCCAAGACGCTGCGCGTGATCGCGCAGGCCGAGGGCGCCATCAAGGTCACGGTCACCAGGCTGCCAGATTTGTAAGCCGCCTCACCACTGTCATCGCCCGACTTGCTTACCGCTGTCATCGCCCGGCTTGACCGGGCGATCCAGTATTCCAGAGTCTTCGCTGTAATGATGGCCGGTGGTTACTGGATGCCCCGCCTTCGCGGGGCATGACAGTTGCGAGCGCGGTCGTGGTGCGCATCGCCTCTATCCCTCCCAGAGCCAAAACCATCGCTTTGCGGCATCGTTCGAATGTGGCAAGTAGCCCTGCACAACAGGTTAGAAAGTCAGGGAGACAATCATGAAACGACTTGCAGCAACATTGGTCGCGGGAGCTGCATTCGCGGCCCTCACAGGGCCGGCCGGCGCACAAGCCATTTCCGACGATGTCGTGAAGATCGGCGTGCTCACGGACATGTCGAGCCTCTATGCGGACGCGACTGGGAAGGGTTCGGTGGCCGCCGTGCAGATGGCGGTTGCCGACTATGGCGGCAAGGTCAAGGGCAAGCCGGTCGAGGTGGTCTATGCCGACCATCAGAACAAGCCCGATGTCGGCGTGTCCATCGCCCGCAACTGGTACGACAATGAGAAGGTCGATGCGATCTTCGACGTGCCGACCTCCTCAGTGGCGCTGCCGATCTCGGCACTGACCCGCGAGAAGAACAAGATCAACATCAATTCCGGCGGCGGCTCCTCCGATATCACCGGTCCCGCCTGCTCGCCCAACACGGTGCACTGGACCTACGACACCTATGCGCTGTCGAACGTCGCCGGCAAGGCGATGGTCAAGGCCGGCGAGGACACCTGGTTCTTCGTCACCGCCGACTATGCGTTCGGCCAGGCGCTGGAGCGCGATGCGGCGGCCGTTGTCACCGGCAATGGCGGCAAGGTGCTCGGCGACGTGCGCGCGCCGCTCAATACCTCGGACTTCTCCTCCTTCCTGCTGCAGGCGCAGGCCTCCAAGGCCAAGGTCATCGGGCTTGCGAACGCCGGCGGCGACACCACCAATGCGCTGAAGCAGGCGGCCGAATTCGGCATCATGCCCGGCCAGAAGATGATCGCACTTCTGATGGAGATCACCGACGTTCATGCGCTCGGCGTCAAGGCAACGCAGGGGCTGATCGTCACCGACGCGTTCTACTGGGATCGCGACGACGGCTCGCGCGCGTTCTCAAAGCGGTTCTATGACAAGGTCGGGCACATGCCGACGATGATCCAGGCCGGCCTCTATTCGGCGACCATGCATTACCTGAAGGCGATCGAGGCGATCGGCACCGACGAGGCGCCGAAGGTGATGGAAGAGATGCGCAAGATGCCGATCAACGACTTCTTCGCTCACGACGGCAAGATCCGCATCGACGGCCGCATGGTGCACGACATGTATCTGTTCGAGGTCAAGAAGCCCGAGGAATCCAAGGGCGAGTGGGACCTCTATAAGCTGATCGCAACCGTCCCCGGCGACGAAGCCTTCCGTCCGCTCGACAAGGGCGGCTGCCCGCTGGTGAAGACGAACTGAGTGTGGACACCGTGGTTCCGGGCGCTGCGAAGCGAAGACGTAGGGTCGGCAAAGGCGCATCGCGCCGTGCCCACCAGAGGTGTCTCGTCAAGCAGCGGTGGGCACGCTTCGGTTTGCCCGCCCTACGGATTGGTGAGAACCAGTTAAGCAGACAAAAACGCGCCCGGAATACCCGGGCGCGTTTTCGTTTCGCAGCAACGACCGCGACTACTCGCTGTACTTGAACTCCGGCATCGCCTTCAGCTCATCCTTGGTCGCGTTGAACAGCGCGTGGTCGGGATACCATTTGGATGACGAGGACGACTTGCTCGTGCTTGCCGAGCCGGTGGTGGTGGTCGAAGCCGGACGGCCACCAGGGGGCGTGGTGGTCGACGTATTCGTGTTCGACGCGGTCGACGACGGCACCGGCTCCTCGGAGAATTTCAGCTTGTCAAACGACACGGCGACGAGATGTTCGCCCATGCCGAGGAACCCGCCGACACCGATCACGGCCGCTTTGATGCTGCCGCTCTTGTCCATCAACAGATCGTTGATCGAGCCGATTTTCTCGTTCTGGTCGTTGTAGACGTTCACGCCGACGACCTTCGATGCACGCCACGTCCCCTGCAGCGCAGACTCGGACGTCCCGGTCGGGGGCGCCGCGAAAGCCGCAGTCGCCAGCATCGCCGAGCCGACGAGCCCGGCGGCGACACATTTCATCAACATGTGCTTCTCTCCTCCTCTTCAGACAAAAGGTGAGGAAAGAACCGCCGTGCGCGTGCGCAGTTCCGACAAGGCGCGCGATTTCGAACCCGCAGCGCAACAACAGGCGCAGAAAAAATTGCGCAGCCACGGAACGCGCGAGGGAACAACGGGCGTCGCTGTCCGTCATTCCGGGGCGATGCGCCAGCATCGAACTACGGTTCGCATTGCGCACCTGAGAATCTCGCGCCACAAGCTCCAGATTCCAGGTTCGCGCTCACGCGCGCCCCGGAATGACGAGGCTCAGCGGACCCTGGTTACTGCAGGCGGCCTCGCGTCACACACAGATCAGGTCTTGTAGTCGATCAGGATCGCCGACAGCTGCGACGAATTATCGGTCGCGGTGCTCGTGCCGCTGGCGTTGTAGGCGTTCGGCGACGAGCTCGACAGCGAGGACTGCAGCGCCTGCAGAAACTGCTGCAACAGCTCGGCGATGTTGTTGCTGGTATCAGTCGACGACGTATCGGACGACGAGGTGGTCGAGCTCGCGAGCGATGACGCATCCGTGCTCGACGATGAGCTGTCCGTGCTGTCGCCCGGCGGCGGGCCGCCGGGGCCTTGCGCGAAGGTCGCCTGGAAGACGCCCTTCAGCTCGCTCGCCTGCGTGCTGGTCAGCTTGCCGGAGGAGACCTCGTTCGCAATGAGATCGTTGATCTTCGACTGCATGTCGGTCGGCGACAGCTTCGTGCCGCTGGCGCTATCGCTCGACTGGCTCGCCTTGATCGCCGAATCGATGTCGGTCAATGCCGACGACAACGCGGACTGGTCGGACGAGGAGATGGTGCCGTTGGAGACTTCGTTCTGCAGCTCGGCTTCGAGCTTCTGCAGCGGCGACTGATAGGTGGAGCTGGAGGAGACGGACGATATGGACATGGTTCATCCCGAATGAGTGAAGGGAACGCCTTGACCATGGATTAACCATATTAACGCGCTCTTTGCGGCCGTTGCGGAGGGTTGCGGGGCCTCCTCTGGAAACATCCGGAAACAAAAATCTTTCCCCCTTACGGCCGAATCGAGGACAAAAGTCAGGACATGGTCCGAGCGACACCCAACATCCTGGTCGTCGAAGACGACCGCGAGACGCGCACGCTGATCGCGAAGTACTTGCGTACCAACGCCTGCAACGTCGCGACCGCCGCCGACGGGCGCGAGATGGCGCGCGCGATGACCGATCATCGCGTCGACCTGTTGATCCTGGACGTGATGCTGCCGGGCGAGGACGGCTTGAGCCTGTGCCGGAAGGTACGTGCGGAATCGCAGGTGCCCATCATCATGCTGACCGCGCGCGGCGAGGACGTCGACCGCATCGTCGGCCTCGAGATGGGCGCCGACGACTACATGCCGAAACCGTTCAATCCGCGCGAGCTGCTCGCGCGCATCAACGCCGTGCTGCGGCGCCAGCAGGCCGCGCGCAATGCCTCGACAATCGAAGGCGCCTCCGCGCTGTCGTTCCAGGGCTGGCATATCGACCTGCGCCTGCGCGAGCTGCGCAACCCCGAGGGCGCGCGGGTGGCAATGACCAGCGCCGAGTTCGACCTGCTCCGCACCTTCTGCGAGCGGCCGGGCCGCGTGCTGTCGCGCGACAGCCTGCTCGACCTGACACAAGGCCGCAACGCCGGCTCGTTCGAGCGCTCGATCGATGTGCTGGTCAGCCGCATCCGCCGCAAGATCGAGCCCGATCCGCAGGAGGCGACGCTGATCAAGACGGTGCGCTCCGGCGGCTACGTCTTCACGCCAAGGGTCGAGCCGGTCGCCTCAGTCGCGAACGTCTGACATGAGACAGTTCAGCTTTCTGAACCTGAAGGCCATCGGCGGACAGATCGCAGCGCTGGTGATCGCCTCCATCCTCGTGCTGCACACCATCTTCACCGCGATTTTCCTGACCCACCGGCCCGACCAGCAACATCCATCGCCAGGGCACATGCACGGCGAGTTCGTCACGTCGGCGCAGCTGATCGCCGCAACGCGCGCACCCGACCGGCCGCGCCTGCTCGGCGATCTTGCACGGGCCTTTCCGGAGCTTGGCATCGGAATGCTGCCGCAAGAGGCGGTGCCGGACGCAAATCAGCCGCTGGACCTGAGCCTGCGCGCCATGCGCCCGCATCTCGGTGCCGGCTACCGGCTGTTCAGCCTGCCTGTCGACCAGGGCCAGGTCCGCGCTGGCATTGTCCTGCCCGATGGCAGCGCGGTTGCGGCCAATATCGGGTCGGAGTTCGGGGGTGGGGCGTTCTGGGCCTCGCCGTTCATGACTTCGCTGATTTTCGCCGTCGTCTGTGTGACGCTGCTCGGCTTGTGGGCGGCGCGTGCGCTGGCAAAACCGCTGTCGACGTTCGCCAGGGCGGCCGAAAGCTTCAGCCTCGACGGCGCTGCGCCGGCGCTGCCCGAACGAGGGCCCGAGGAGGTCCGCGCACTGGCCAAGGCGCTCAACCGGATGCGGCAGCGGATCACGAGCCTGATCGACGATCGCACCAAGATGCTGGCGGCGATCAGCCACGACCTGCGGACACCGATCACGCGCATGCGGCTGCGCTCGGAGTTCATCGAGGACGAGACCAACCGCAGCCGCATGCTGGCCGATCTCGACCAGATGCTGTTGATGCTGGAATCGGTGCTTTCCTTCCTGCGCAACGACCACAGGATGGAATCCTTCACGCTCGCCGATATCGCCAGCACGCTGCAGCTCGTCACCGATCAGTTCGCCGACATGGGCCACGCGGTCAGCTATGCCGGCCCCGCTCACGTCATGGCCGTGGTACGCCCTGACGATCTGCGCCGCGGCGTCACCAACCTGGTCGAGAACGCGGTGCGCTTCGGCGCCGATGTCACCGTTGCGCTCACGCTTGCGGCGGAACGGATGACCATCGACGTCATCGACGATGGCCCCGGCATCTCCGACGCCAGGAAAGCCGCGATGCTGGAGCCGTTCGTGCGCGGCGACGATGCACGCAACATGGACGAGCAGGAAGGTTTTGGGCTTGGTCTTTCGATCGCGCGCGCCATTGCGCTCGCCCATGGTGGAGAGTTGTCCCTGCACGACCGCAACCCGCATGGGCTTGTCGTGCGCATGGCGATCCCGCTGCGCCTGCACAGGGGGCGCCGGGCCGCGTGACGGGCGACACCAACGGACAAATCGGATTCAACTCGTGCAGTGGGCCCAGTCTGCGGCTCGAGCTGCGTCAATCCAGCGTCGCTCACGCCGCGAGCGGTGGACTTTCGATGTGCTGGTCCTCGAAGAACGCGATCGCCTCGAAGCGATAGTCGCAGGCATGGCAGTGCCAGAGATAGACCGTGCGGTCCTCCTGCTCCTCGATCCATTCCGGCAGGGCGATCGGCGAGCCACACTGGGCACAAGGATTGTGCTTGGGCATGTCGCGAAAACCAGGGCGGGTCATAGTGCTTGTCATGGCGTTTTTCCCTGTGGCGTTTCTTGTTTTACAAGCAAATGGGACAGCATGATTGCCGCAAGAAGCGGCAGTGCGAAACGCGACGGCAATATTGGTGAGCAACAATGGACGCCTGTGTAGAACGTCAGGCGGTGCGAATCAACTCATCTGATTGTCGCATCGATCAGGGGCTCGCGCGTGTGCACTGCACCCGCCTTGCGCACATGAATGGTGGCGACGTCGTCGGAATAGACCTTTTGCCACCCGTCCAGATGGTCGAGCAGCTTGGTCGCCGCACTCTGCGTGCGCAGGAACGTCGCGTCGATCTTGTACTGGTCGAGCAGGCGGAACAGGTTCTCAGGCTCCGCCAGCCCCGATGCGTTGTTGTGGTCGACGAAGAATGTCTCGCCGAACAACTCGGTGCGGCCGTCGATGAAAGTGTCGACCCCGCGATAGATCAGGTAGCCGCCGAAATCATAGTCGTTGAGCACGCGCGCAACATTGAGCTTCTTCAGTTCCGTCACCGCCGCAACCGGCGCGCCGCGTAAATTCGGCTCGAAGCGGTGCACAGATGCGTAGGCCGCGGTTCCCACGACGAGCACGGCCACGACCACGCCGACCAGCATGCCGCGCGGCGCATGATCCTCGACGGGAACACGTCCCCCGATCTGCCGCGCCAGCGGCACCGCAACCACCATCGGCGCGATCATGGTCAAAATCTCCGCGGCACGACCCTGGCTCAGCGCCATGTGTAACAACCCGAGCAGGATCAGGATGCGCGTCACCGGCAATGTCACGCCGCGATAGAGCATCAATCCAATGCCGAGCAGAAGATAGATCTCGAAGGCGTCAAGACGGCTGAAATCCGCGGCGTGCCATTCCATGATCAACTGCAGCGCGCGGCCGAGGCCCAATATCTTTCGCGAGGCGAGCAGCGTGTCCCAACCATAGGGATTGCAGAAGGTCGCGAGCAGCGCCGTGAGGCCGAACACAGCCCAACGCAGCGCCAGCATCTTGCGTGCGTCTCTGTCGGCGCTCACGACCGCATCGAGCGCAACGGGAGCGACCATCATCAGACCAAACACGAAGCCGCCATGCAGATTGGTCCACAGCACCAGGTTCGGCAGCAGCCAGAACGACGGCGCCTCGCGCCGGTCGGCCGCTGCGATCATGCCGCCAATCCACAGCACCATGAACGGCATCGCCAGCACATGCGGCCGCGCCAGCAGGTGCGGCAGGCTGATCGCCAGCGCGGCGCAGATGAAGACGAGGCTCGCGCCAGCGGAGAGCCGCGCCGCAAGATAGCGCACCAGCAAGGCATAGGTCGCCGCGATCGCGGCGGCCCCCAGCACCACCGGACCGCTCCAGCCGGCCCAGTCATAAGCTTTGGCAAACAGGATTTGTGCAAGCCATTGGGTGGAGATCCAGGGCTCACCGCGCATGGTGAACGAATAGACGTCCTCATGCGGGACCGCATGGTGGTCGAGCATCCATTGCCCGAGCGTGACCTGCCACAAGGTATCGGGATCCCTGAGCAGCGTGTTGCCGGCAACGATGAACAGCGCGTAGACCGCGACCCCGACCCATAGCGGCAACAGACCGCCAGAAGAGCCGGCAAGAGAGCCAGCAAGCCCTCCACCACGCCCGCGGGCGGGCTCATCCGCGTGCGAGACCGAAATCGTCATGAGGCTTGCCTGATCGGGACGCTGCTTGCGCAGGCGCGATCCAAACATGTCAGGCCATAATTATGGGTAAACCGGCCTTGCAGTTTTGCAGGGCGACGGACACGCCGCTGCCGGCTTTTGGCCACACTCCGCGGTCAATGGCGGAACCCGCAGGTCATGCTGCATCAAGGTACCCAAAGAGTTAACAGCGCAGGACACCATCGCCGATGAAACCCAAGCTCCCGCTCGCAGCGCTCGCGATCGTCGCGGCTCTCGTCGCGCCCGCGGCCGCTCAGGCCGGCTCGGAATATGATGCGCTGATCGCTCAGCATGCACAGGCCAATAATGTACCGGAGGCGCTCGTGCACCGGGTGATCGTGCGTGAGAGCCGTTATCAGCCGCAACTCGTCGGCCGCGGCGGCGCGATCGGCCTGATGCAGATCAAGCTCGCGACCGCGCGCAGCATGGGCTACACGGGGGATGCCGCGGGCCTGCGCGATCCCAACACCAATTTGACCTATGCCGTGAAATACCTCGCCGGCGCCTACCGCGCCGCCAACGGCGACCATGCGCGAGCCATCCATTATTATGCGGCCGGGTATTACGAGGCCGCAAAGCGGCAGCGGCTGGCCTACGCAAGCGGCCAGGTATTTGACAATGTCGGCAATCCGCAGCCGCCGCTGGACCCTGTTGCGCCGCCGCATCGCAGCGCCCGCCGCGCGGTCGATGCCCGCGCCCAAGCCTCGATACACGCCCCCCTGCAGCTGATTAATATCAGGCAGCGTTGACAGGCGGCCACATCGGTCTACATTAATGACCGTTCCGAGGGGAGCTCCGATGAGGAGCTGAGATACCGCACCCTTGAGGATCCTGCTCCTGGCGTGGGAGAGGAACCGAAAGACCGCGGTGACCCTTTGAACCTGATCCGGGTCATGCCGGCGAAGGGACAGGGATGCACCAGACCAAGAGACCAGGAGCGGATTCGTCCGTTTCCATCATCGGCGCAGGCATTGCAGGAGCCTGGCAGGCGCTGTTATTCGCGCAGGCCGGCCACGACGTCACGCTGCATGAGCGCAGCGATGCGAGCCTGATGCTCTCCACCAGCCACTGGGCCGGCGGCATGCTGGCGCCCTATTGCGAAGGGGAGGTCGCCGAACCCATCATCAGCCGATTGGGCTTGCGCGCACTGGATCTGTGGCGGCGCGAGCTGCCCGATACACCCTTCAACGGCTCGCTGGTGGTGGCGCATCCGCGCGACCGCAACGATTTCGAGCGCTTTGCACGATTGACGGACGGCCATCAGCGGCTCGATGCGGCCGGCATCGCCGCGCTTGAGCCGTCGCTCGAGGGGCGCTTCCGCGAGGGTCTGTTCTTTGCGGCCGAAGGCCATGTGGAGCCGCGCCGCGTGCTGCCCAAGCTGCATGAGCGCATCATCGCCGCCGGCGGTACCATCAAGTTCAACAGCGACATCAGCGCCAGGGATATCGATGGGCTCGTGATCGATTGCCGCGGCCTTGCAGCGCGCGACGAGCAGGACGAACTACGCGGCGTCAAGGGCGAATTGATCCTGATCGAGACCGACGAGGTGACGCTGTCGCGTCCGGTGCGGCTGATCCATCCGCGCTGGCCGCTTTATGTGATTCCGCGCGAGGATCATCTGTTCATGCTGGGGGCGACCTCGATTGAAGCCGAGGACACCGGCGTCAGCGTACGCTCGGCCCTGGAGCTGTTGAGCGCCGCCTACACCGTGCATCCGGCGTTTGCGGAAGCGCGCATCATCGAATTCGGCTCGGGCCTGCGGCCCGCTTTTCCCGACAATCTGCCGCGCATCACCATCAGGCGCGACAACCGCATCGATGTGAACGGGCTCTATCGCCATGGCTTCCTGATCGCGCCGGCGCTGGCGGAAATGACGCTCAATTATGTGCAGCGCGGGCAGATCGACAATGAGGTGATGCGATGCGCGTGACCGTGAACGGCGAGAGCCGCGAGATCGCAGCTGACAGCGTCGCCGCGCTCTTGAGTGAGCTGGACTACGAAGGCACACATTTCGCGATCGCGCTGAACTATGACGTGGTGCCGAAGAGCCGCTGGGCCGAGACGCCACTCAAGACCGGCGACGAGATCGAGATCATCACGCCGCGGCAGGGAGGGTGATGCAATGAGGCGCGTGCCACCAATTCAGCTGTCATCGCCCGACTTGATCGGGCGATCCAGTACGCCGTGGTTTCTCGGCTCAACCTCCGCTGCTCTGGAATACTGGATCCCCGCTTTCGCGGGGATGACGACCATCTGAGATGGAACACTGAGATGCCACTCACCTTCTACGGCCGCGAATTTTCCTCCCGCCTGCTGATCGGCAGCGCGCTGTATCCCTCGCCTGCGATCATGCAAAGCGCGATCCGGGCCTCGGCTGCGCAGATCGTCACCGTGTCGCTGCGGCGCGAATCCGCCGGCGGCAAGACCGGCGACGCATTCTGGAAGCTGATCCGCGAGCTCGACGTCACCGTGCTGCCGAACACCGCCGGCTGCCGCACCGTGCGCGAGGCGGTGACGACCGCAAAGCTCGCGCGCGAGTTGTTCGGGACGTCCTGGATCAAGCTGGAAGTAATCGCCGACAACGATACGCTGCAGCCCGACGTGGTCGGCCTGGTCGAAGCCGCTCACCTCCTGATCAAGGACGGCTTTGAGGTGTTCCCCTATTGCACCGAGGATTTGTCGGTGGCGATGCGGCTGGTCGATGCCGGCTGCAAGGTGGTGATGCCGTGGGCCGCGCCGATCGGCAGCGCCAAGGGGATCACCAACCGCGATGCGCTGAAGCTGCTTCGCGATCGCCTGCCCGATATCGCCCTGGTGGTCGATGCCGGCATCGGCGCGCCTTCGCATGCGGCGCAGGCCCTGGAGCTCGGCTACGACGCCGTGCTGCTCAATACCGCAATCGCCAAGGCCAAAGATCCCGTCGCGATGGCGAACGCCTTCCGCCTTGGCATCGAAGCGGGCCGCACCGCTTTCGAGGCCGGGCTGATGAACGCGCGCGATTTCGCTTCCCCCTCCACTCCAGTCGTTGGGACCCCGTTCTGGCATGCCGTATCCTGACCGCTTCTATCCCGTCGTCGACAGCATCGCGTGGGTCGAAAGGCTCGCGAGGCTTGGCGTCGGCACGATTCAGCTGCGCGCCAAGGGCCTGAACGAGGCGGACGCGCGCGCGATCGTGCGCGAGGCGCTGGCCGTGACCAAAGGCACCGGCGCAAAACTCGTGGTCAACGACTACTGGCGCGCGGCCATCGATGCGAATGCGACGCATCTACATCTGGGCCAGGAGGATCTTGCGGATGCCGACCTCAAGGCGATCCGCGACGCGGGGCTGACCCTCGGTATCTCCACCCATGATGATGAGGAGCTCGCCACCGCGCTCCGCGCTAAGCCGGACTATGTCGCGCTCGGCCCGATCTTCTTCACCACGCTGAAGTCGATGCGCTTCGCGCCGCAGGGGATCCCGAAGATCAGCGAATGGAAGAAACGCGTCGGCAACATCCCTCTGGTTGCGATCGGCGGCATCAAGCTCGAGCACGCCGCCGAGATTTTCGCGGCCGGCGCGGATTCCATCGCCGTCGTTTCCGACGTCACCCAGAACCCCGACCCCGACGCGCGCGTGCGCGCGTGGCTGGCCGTGCAGACGGAGGCGGCGTGATGATCGGCACAAACCACTCACACCGTCATTGCGAGCGAAGCGAAGCAATCCAGAGTCCCGCGATGACTCTGGATTGCTTCGTCGCTTCGCTCCTCGCAATGACGAAAGCCAACGCCATGCGCCCAGGAAATAACAGGAGGATCTCATGAACATTCGCCAAAATCCCGACACCACATTGCCTGCCGTGACCACGGGACCGCTGCCCTCCTCGCGCAAGATCTTTGCCACACCTGAAGCTGCGCCTGACCTGCGCGTACCCCTGCGCGAGATCATCCTCTCCGAAGGCGCGGGCGAGCCGAACCTGCCGGTCTACGACACCTCCGGCCCCTACACCGATCCGAATACAACCATCGACGTCAACGCGGGCCTGCCGCGCAACCGCAAGGCCTGGGTGCTCGAGCGTGGCGGCGTCGAGGAATATCAGGGCCGCGTGATCAAGCCGGAAGACAACGGCAACGTCTCCGGCGATAAGGCCGCGCGCGCCTTCGCCGCCTATCACAATCCGCTGCGCGGGCTCGACGGCCACAAGATCACGCAGCTCGAATTCGCGCGCGCGGGCATCATCACCAAGGAGATGATCTACGTCGCCGAGCGCGAAAATCTCGGCCGCAAGAAGCAGCTCGAGCGCGCCGAAGCAACCCTTGCCGACGGCGAGAGCTTCGGCGCATCAGTGCCTGCCTTCATCACGCCGGAGTTCGTGCGCTCGGAGATCGCCCGCGGCCGCGCGATCATCCCCTCCAACATCAACCATGCCGAGCTCGAGCCGATGATCATCGGCCGCAACTTCCTCACCAAGATCAATGCCAATATCGGCAACTCGGCGGTGACCTCGTCGGTCGAGGAAGAGGTCGAGAAGATGGTGTGGGCGATCCGCTGGGGCGCCGACACCGTGATGGACCTCTCGACGGGCCGCAACATTCACACCACCCGCGAATGGATCCTGCGCAACGCGCCGGTGCCGATCGGCACCGTGCCGATCTACCAGGCCCTGGAGAAGTGCAATGGCGACCCGGTCCAGCTATCCTGGGAGCTCTACAAGGACACGCTGATCGAGCAGTGCGAGCAGGGCGTCGACTACTTCACCATCCATGCCGGCGTGCGGCTACCCTACATCCATCTGACCGCCAACCGTGTCACCGGCATCGTCTCGCGCGGCGGCTCGATCATGGCCAAGTGGTGCCTGGCGCATCACAAGGAGAGCTTCCTCTACACCCATTTCGAGGAGATCTGCGACCTCATGCGCAAGTATGACGTCTCGTTCTCGCTCGGCGACGGCCTGCGTCCCGGCTCGATCGCGGACGCCAATGACCGCGCGCAGTTCGCCGAGCTGGAGACGCTGGGCGAGCTCACCAAGATCGCCTGGGACAAAGGCTGCCAGGTCATGATCGAAGGCCCCGGCCATGTGCCGATGCACAAGATCAAGATCAACATGGACAAGCAGCTCAAGGAGTGCGGCGAGGCGCCGTTCTACACGCTGGGGCCGCTGACCACCGACATCGCGCCGGGCTATGACCACATCACCTCAGGCATTGGTGCGGCCATGATCGGCTGGTTCGGCTGCGCCATGCTCTGCTACGTCACGCCAAAGGAGCATCTGGGGCTACCCGATCGCAACGACGTCAAGACCGGCGTCATCACCTACAAGATCGCCGCCCACGCCGCCGATCTCGCCAAGGGCCACCCCGCAGCCCAACTGCGCGACGATGCACTCTCGCGTGCACGGTTCGACTTCCGCTGGGTCGACCAGTTCAACCTCGGCCTCGACCCCGACACCGCACGCCTGTTCCACGACGAGACGCTGCCGAAGGAAGCCCACAAGGTCGCCCATTTCTGCTCCATGTGCGGTCCGAAGTTCTGCTCCATGAAGATCACCCAGGACGTCCGGGACTATGCGGCAACGCTGAACGATCCGTCGGCGGTGGGGATGTCGATGAGCGGCACGATCGAGGATGGCATGGCCAAGATGAGCGCGAAGTTCAAGGAGATGGGGAGCAGCGTATATCTCGATGCGGAGAAGGTGAAGGAGAGCAATCGGGTGCTGTGAGGCGGCGTGCAAACAAGCCGATAGAGAGACTTCCTGATCAGCTTCAGGACAATCTTCGTCTGGTATTCGTGGGCACGGCGGCTAGCCGAAGGTCAGCCGCCGTTGGTTGCTACTACGCACACCCCGGCAACCGCTTTTGGAGAACGATCCACGAAGTCGGCCTTACGTCTCGGTTGTATGAACCGTGCGAGTTTCCGTCGCTGTTAGACTTAGGCTACGGTTTCACTGATCTTTGCAAATCTGGCGCAGGGATGGATCATCAGATTGCCGATCATTCGATCGACATTGCTGGTTTCAAGTCAAAGATTCAAAGATTCCGACCGAGATCGATTGCATTCACCAGCAAGAAAGCTGCGAGCTTCTTCTACGGGAAGCCAACCAAGGCAATTGCTCCGGGACGCCAGCCATCCGACGAGAACTTCCCCGAGGTATTCGTGCTATCGTCGCCGTCTGGTGCTGCTTCTGGCAGCTGGACCATCGCGCCGTGGCGCGAATTGGCGGATTGGATCAGGGCAAATTAGGATCAGGGATCGTAGGGCGGATTAGCGCCAGATCGTAGGGTGGGCAAAGCGAAGCGTGCCCACCATCGCGCCTCGCGTGCTTGGCGGTGGGCACGGCGCAAGCGCGCCTTTGCCCACCCTACGCCCTTCGCTACTTCAGGGTGATCGCGAGCCCGCTGAGATCCGCATTCGCCATCAGCCCCACTTGTTGCCCCGACAGCTCCAGCACGGCGCCCTTCTGGTTGGTCAGGACGATCGCCCGTGCCCCTGCACCGAGCGCGAGTCCCGCGCCGGCTGCACCGTAGACGCCGGCCACGTCGGAGGGGTTTTCGATGTGGGTGACGCGGCCGCGGAGGATGGTCTTGGAGCCGCCAAAGACGAGGCCGTAGTCGAGGCCGCCGGTGGTGAGTGCGTAGCGGCGTCCGCGGAAATTCAGCACGCCATGGCCGCCGGAGCCGCCGATCACCCATCCCGCCTTGTAGATGACGAGCGACACGGTGCCCTCGTCGGCGCGGGCGGCGGAGAGGCCGGCAAAAGCTGTGAGCGCAACCAGCGCGGCGCGGAGCGGATGCGAAATCTTCATGTGGGTCTCCCGGAATGATTGCTGAGATGGCGTGAAGCGAAACGAATCGATCCCGCTCAATCTAGACCAAGCTTGCAGCCGACAAAATGCATTCGCCAGGCTGGCCTAAAGCGGATGAAGAGAGCAATATCCCGGCCCTGCAAGCTCCAAGCCCAAAGCGCCGGAAGCCGCCATGTCGAAAATCCAGCACGTCCCGCCGCCACCGGGCATCAAGGCCCCGCCGCTCTCCTTCGCCGCGCGGACCGGTGATCTCCTGTTCATCTCGGGCATCCCGGGCTTTGACGAGAACGGCGCGCTGCCGGATAGCTTCGAGGCACAGTTCGGCAATGTCGTGAAAAACCTCCGCCGCGTACTGGGCGAGGCCGGCGCTGATATCCACGATCTGGTCAAGGTCAACGTGCTGCTCACCCGCGCCGCCGACGTCGCCGCCATGAACGCACTCTATGCCGGCGCGTTCGGCCCGGCGCCCTACCCTGCCCGCACCACCTGCGTGGTGCATGCGCTACCCGACCCGAAGATGCTGATCGAGATCGAGGCGGTGGCATCGCTGGCGAAGTGAGAAGATGTAGGACGGATTAGCCGGCAGGCGAAAATCCGCCATCCGCCGGCTGCGCCGGATCGGCGGCTTGCGTTTCGCGTAACCCGCCCTCCGCAGCTTCATCGGTTTGAACCTCCTCCTTTCTCATCGACACTGAACGCTTGGCCGGGGCGCGCGGATGCGCTGCTCGCAGGCCGCTTCCGCACGATTGCCGGCGGAGGCACATCATTCTTTCATTAAGGAGCATTCTTCATGCGTCGTCTTTTGCTGTCTTGCGCTGCGCTGGGCCTGGTGATTTCCGCTGTTACTTCGACGAGCCCCGCGCAAGCCGCTCCCTATCATCTGGTCCGCTGGGACAACACGGGCTATTGCGAGATCTGGGATATGGGCCTCTCGCTGCATCCGGTGCGCTGGGTGTCCGATTATGAAATCGTCAGCAAGCGCAAGATGACGATCGAGGCATCGCTTGCGACCAAGGACAGGCTGTTGAAGCGGGGCGTCTGCAGGTTCTGACGACCTGCTCAGCCGTCTGACATCGATCAAGGCCGACGGGCGCTTCTCTCGCCGGACTTCTCACTCACGCCTCAGGGCGCGCGGGTGCATCAGCATCTCCTGCGCCGCGATCAACTCGCGAAACGCCTCGTCGCTGCCGCCCGCGTCCGGATGCACCATCTTGGCGGCGCGGCGAAAGGCCTGGCGGATTTCGGGCGGCGCAAGGCTCTTGTCGAGCGGCAGCTGCAGCAATTTGCGGGCGCGCTCCTCCGCGCTCAGCGGCTTCGGCCGCGTGCAGCGCATGCCAAAGCGCGGTGCCGCTTTCTCCTGCAGCACGTCGAACAGGATGAGCAGCCGTCGTCTGGCGCCCAGCGCAACGGTCGGATCGGCGGCGCCTTGCGCGGCATTGCGCAGGATCGGAATCGCCTGCCTCGCCGCCTGCCGCACCAGCACGTCGCCCGCATGAGCCGCGATCTCGCCCGCAAGCCGCGCCGCCTCAGGCCAGTCGACCTCTCCCGCCGAGACCAGGCGCTCGATGCGCATTTTCCAATGCTGCAAATGCTCGTTCATCGCGGGGACAAGTGAACACCGACAACGTGTATGATCGCCCCTTGCGGCGGCTCGAATTTGAATTAGCTTGTCGATAAAATTGACTCGAATGAACGGGGAACACGCCATGCCGCTGCTTGACAATCATCTCGCCGTCGTCACGGGTGCAGCCTCCGGCATTGGACAAGCGATCGCCGCGGGCTTTGCCCGGGAGGGAGCGCGCGTTGTGCTGCTCGATGTCAACGAGCGCGGCGCGGCGGACGCTGCGAAGGAGATCCGCAACGCCGGCGGCGTCGCCTTCAGCTTTGCGCTCGATGTGACCAGGCCTGAGGATTGCAAGGCGGTCGCGCGGAAGATCGCGAGCGAGGTCGGACAGGTCTCGATCCTGGTCAACAATGCCGGCATCAACCGCCGCAATGCCTTCACCGCGGAATCGGATGCCGTGATCAAGGACTGGCAGGACATCATGGCGATCAATCTCAATGGCGTGTTCAACGTCACGCATGCCTTCCTCGAGCCGCTGCGCGCCAGCGAGGGCCGCATCGTCAACATCGCCTCGATCCAGTCCTTCGTGCATGTGCGCACGCCGAACTCGCCGGCCTACACCACTTCCAAGCACGGCGTGCTCGGCTTCACCCGCGCGCTCGCGGCCGAGCTCGGCAAACATGGCGTGCGCGTGAATGCGATCGGGCCCGGCCTGATCGAGACGCCGTTGAATGCGCATGTGCGGGCGACCAACCAGGAGCTGGTGCGGATCTTTCTCGATCACACTCCGCTCGGGCGCGCTGGCAAGCCGGAAGATATCGTAGGACCGGCGCTGTTCCTCGCGTCCGATCTGTCGTCCTATGTCACCGGCTCGATCGTGATGGCCGACGGCGGCTATCGGACGATATGATGCGCCTGAGCCTCGCGCCAAGCAGCACGCAGAGCGCGATTGCGGCGACCCAGAGGCTCGTCAGCTCGATGGCGCGCAGCACGAAGGCGGTCAGCACCGCCCACGACGCCTGCGCCTCCTCGGCATAGCCGACCGGCACAACGTCGGGAACCAGCACGCGCGCCGCGACAAAGGCGATCACGCCTGCTGCGACCGCGAGCCAGACTATTTTCCACCCGGCGCCCATCGGCTCGCTCCTTCGCGCATACGACCGCTGGAATTTGATACCGTTGCGCAGGCGCCGCCGATTGATGTTGATCAAGTCCGCCGGATCTGGCGCTGCAATTGCTGGGCAAAGCAAACGTCTGCTAAGAAGCCCCTCTTGAATCGGAGCATGAAGGAGCAGCGCGTGGCGGATGAAACGGCCTCCCGGCGACGACCACAGGGACCTCCCGGTCCGCGCGGCAAGCAAGGCGCGCCGGGGCGTCCCGGCCCGCAAGGTCATCCCGGCAAGCGCGGCGCCGATGGCGCGCGTGGCAAGCCGGGACCGCAGGGCAAGGCAGGGCCACTTGGCAAGCCGGGGCCGCAAGGTCCGCGCGGCGAACCAGGGCCGCAGGGCAAAGAGGGGCCGCAAGGCGCCCCCGGCCCGCGCGGCGAAGCGGGGCCGCCCGGCCAGTTGCCGTCGATCGAGCAGGTGATGCCGTGGCTGCATCTGATCTTCGACGCCTATGAGGACTATCGCAAGCAGCGCGAGCAGGAGGCCGCCGAGCGCGCCGCGCAGGAAGCGCGAGAGCGCGAGGCGATGAAGGTGTTCGAGGACGAGGATCTCGCCGATCACGGCGACGGGTTCGATGAGGATGGCGCGGGCAAGCGCGGCAAGAAAAAGAAGAAGGACAAGAAAAAGCACAAGGACAGGAAACACAGGGATAAGGACGAGGAGTAACTCTCTCTCTCCGTCATTCCGGGATGGTCCGAAGAACCAGACCTGGAATCGCGAGATTCCGGGCTCGGTGCTGTGCACCGCCCCGGAATGACGAGGTGCACTTGGCCGCCTCGCCCACGCCGATCGATCACCCGAACCGCTGCCTCGAACGTTCCTTGGCTTTCTCTGCCTCGATAGCGCGGTCGCGCGGCGGGGCCTGAGTGTGCAGCGACGTCAACAGCCGACGCGCCGCATCGCTCACCTCCTCGACCGCCCGGTCGAAGGCGGCCTGGTTCGCCTGCGACGGCCGGCCGAAGCCGGAGAGCTTGCGCACGAATTGCAGCGCGGAAGCGCGGATCTCGTCATCGGTCGCCGGGGGCTCGAAATTGAACAGCGTCTTGATGTTGCGGCACATGATCGACCTCCACGGCAATCGCCAACCCCCAATAGCCCAATCCTAAGACGAACCAGATGCTTCCGACCCTACATCTCGCCGCCGAATTAGCCTAGAATGGCGCGATCAGTTTCGCGGCAACCGGACAAGCGGGGAATGTCTCGATGTCTCATATCACCTACAAGATCGTCGAACATGACGGCGGCTGGGCCTACACCGTCAACGGCGTGTTCTCGGAAAGCTTTCCGAACCATGCCGCAGCGCTTGCCGCCGCCAAGCGCGCCGCAGCCGAGCAGCGCACGCCCGGACGCACCGAGGTGATCGAATACGAGACGCCCGACGGCCGGTGGCACACCGAGACCGCCGAAGGCAGCGACCGCCCCGAGACCGAGGTCGACGACACCCCCTAGGCGACCCATCCGAAGCGTCAGAACGGCACCTTGACGCCGAGCCGGTCGAAAAAGGCGCGCCCCTTCTCCGTCAGCCGCAACGCCCGCGGCAGACGACTGCGCACCAGGCAGCGGCGGTCAATGAGATGCTTCAGCACGGCGCTCGGAAACGGACCGGAGAGATGCGGCACGCGCTCGGTCCAGTCATTGCAGAGCCGCAGATGCGGCGTGCGCGCCGGATCGAAATCCATCCCTTCACTGCGGCACCAGGCAAGTCCCGCCGCAGTGACGTCTCCGGTGCGTCCATCCGTTTTCACCAGGCCGCGCCGGATCAGCGCCTCTGACAGCAAGACGCCGAGCTCGCCGGCCAAATGCTGGTAGCAGCTGCGCGACTGCCGCAGCGGCTCCGGCGGCAAAGCGCGCCTGCGCTCTTCGCGCGTCGCCAGATTGACCAGGCTTTCGACCAGCGCGGCGACCTCATCGTCGGCGATCCGGTAATAGCGAAACCGTCCCTGCGCCCACACCGCGAGCACGCCCGCGTCCACAAGCCTCTGCAGATGAGCGCTCGCACTCTGCGGCGAAATGCCAGCCGTCGCGGCGAGCTCGCCGGCTGGAAGTGCCCGGCCGTCCGCCAGCGCACACACCATTACCTCCTGCGCGGGATCACTGAGCGCCTGCGTTATTTTCGAAAAGCCCGTTTGCACCGGCCGATCAAGCATTCAGGTCAAGCCTCCGCTGCGATCGAAGTTCCACGCGAGTCTAATCATACCCGTTCCCCGCGCCGTACGTTTCAGAATTCGATGAAACGTCGATGCCTCCATTTTTGCGAGTCTTGTACGCATCAACCTGACCAAAGGAGACTGCCATGCAGGACGCTGAACGCATCTACAAGCTCTGGGACGACGCACTCGGCAAGAGGGACCTGGAAGCCTCGCTCGCGCTCTACGCGGAGGACGCCTCAATCGAAAGTCCGCTGGTCTGCCATCTCATGCAGACGCCGGAAGGCATCGTCCAGGGCAAGGCCAACCTGCGCACCTTCATCGCCCGGGTCTTCCAGACCAATCCGCCGCAGCGCAAGCGCTTCAAAAAGGGTTTCTTCAGCGACGGACGCGTGCTGACCTGGGAATATCCGCGACAAAGCCCCGACGGCGACCAGATGGAGCTGGTGGAGGTCATGGAAATCGAGGACGGCCTGATCAGGCGCCACCGCGTCTACTGGGGCTGGTATGCGCTCTCCGTGCTCAGGGACGGCCATCAGGGATAGCGGGTCCGCCATTCGCGCACGCCCTCTCGGATCGCCGCGCGCGCTGTGCTAAATGACGCCTGAACGTGGCCCGGCCAAGCGGCTGCGGACGGAGGACGCATGTTCAGGCTCTTTGGCGCGGCGGCTGGTGCCGCATTGATATTGGCATCGGTCACGGCAGGTTCGGTCACAGCTATTGCGGCGGATTATCCCGCACCCACCCAGGGCGATTGGGTCGCGAAGGACTTCAAGTTCCACACCGGCGAGGTCATGCCGGAGCTGAAGCTGCATTACACGACCTTGGGTGAGGCGACCGGCGAGCCGGTGCTGGTGCTGCACGGCTCGGGCGGCTCGGCGGCGAGCATGCTGACGCCGAGTTTCGCCGGCGAATTGTTCGGCCCCGGCCAGCCGCTGGATGCGAAGAGATATTACATCATTATCCCCGACGGCATCGGCCACGGCAAGTCGTCGAAACCCTCGGACGGGATGAAGACTGCATTTCCGAAATATGATTATGCCGACATGGTCGACGCGCAGTATCGGCTGGTGACGGAGGGGCTCGGCATCAAGCATCTGCGGCTCGTGATCGGCAATTCCATGGGTGGCATGCACACCTGGCTCTGGGCCGAACGTTACCCCGCGTTCATGGACGCGCTGGCGCCGATGGCCTCGCAGCCGACCGAAATGGCGGCGCGCAACTGGATGCTGCGGCGGATCATGCTCGACACTATCCGCAATGACCCCGACTACAAGGACGGCAACTACACGAGCCAGCCGCGGATGATGAAATACGCCATCGTCGCTTACGGCATCGCGTCGGCCGGCGGGACGCTCGCCTATCAGGCGCTGGCGCCGACCGCGGCGGCCGCCGACAAGATGATCGACCAGCGGCTCGCCGCGCCCGTCACGGCGGATGCCAACGACTTCATCTATCAGTGGGAGGCCTCGCACGACTACAATCCGTCGGCGGGGCTCGAGAAAATCGAGGCGACCGTGCTTGCGATCAACGCGGCCGATGACGAGCGCAATCCGCCGGAGACCGGCGTCACCGCAGAGGCGATGAAGCGCATCAAGCACGGCAGCCTCTATTTGATCCCGGCAAGCAGCGAGACGCGCGGCCATCTCACCACCGGCAACGCGAAGTTCTATGCCGAACAGCTGCGACAATTGCTGCAAAGCGCGCCGCAGCGGGGGATGTGAGCGGAGACGTCGGCTGATTTTCGCGACGCATCATCATGTGATGCGCCATGCAGCGCTCAATATTTGAGCGTGCATCAGGCCGTATCCTCGGGCTTAATCGTATCCACGTCATCTGAATCGCTGCGCCAGCGAACGAGCGCGCGACGATGAGCCGACAGCGCCGCCGCGCGGCGACACAGTGGAGGATCGCGATGCGCAAATTCGCGCTGGCGGCGTGGCTCTCGTGCCTGGTTGCGACCGGCGGCGCAGCGCTTGCCTTCGACAACGGACAATATGAGAACGTGCCGCCGGAGATCCGCGCCTGGTTCAAAAGCGTGATGGCACCGAACGGCGTGCCGTGCTGCGACATCTCCGACGGCCATCGCACCGACTATGATTTTCACGACGGCGCCTATTGGGTCCCGATCGAGGGCCAGTGGATGGCCGTGCCCGAACGCGCCGTCATCCGCGACCGCGGCAATCCGGTCGGTCAGGCCGTGGTGTGGTATGTGCATCACCGCGGCAGCATCATCATTTCATGCTTCGTGCCTGCGGACGCGGTGTGAGGATATGACGGTTATTCACCCCAAGTGTCATTGCGACGAGCGAAGCGAGGAAGCAATCCAGGGCCGCACGCTCGGCTCTGGATTGCTTCGCTTCGCTCGCAATGACGGCTTGCGAAATCTGCAGGGTGACGGCACAACCTCACGCTGCTAACCTCCTGTAAAATCCAAGGGAGCGCCGCCTTGACCGACGTCACCTCCGCCGAACTCACTGCAATCTATCCCAAGCCGACCCCACGCGTCATCGCCAAGGCGCGCCCGTCGATCGATGTTCATGCGAAGAATTTCATCGCGATGTCACCGTTCTGCGTGCTTGCGACCTCAGGCAAGGATGGCAGCGTCGATGCCTCGCCGCGCGGCGGCGGTGTGGGTTTTGTCCATGTCGAGGGACCGAACCTGCTCTTGATGCCGGACCGCGCCGGCAACAACCGCATCGACAGTTTCAAGAACATCGTCGAGGGCAGCGGCCTTTTGCAGCTGATCTTCTTCGTGCCAGGCATCGACGAGACACTGCGCGTCGGCGGCCGCGGCACGGTGACGACCGATCCGAAGCTGTTGGATGCGATGGTCGAGTTCGGCAGGCCGCCGCGCGCGGTGCTGCGCATCGAGGTGAGCGAAGCCTATTTTCATTGCGGCAAGGCGCTGATGCGCTCGAAGCTCTGGTCAAAGGACGTGCAGGTGACGCGTGCGAGCTTTCCCAGCATCAGCGAGGTGATCCACGACCAGACCACGCTCGGCGAGCCGGAACCGCAAGCCGTAGTCGAAGCGCGTTACAAGACGCAGCTATAACCCGCTTGTAGAACTGTCGTCCCGGCCAACGAGCCGAGACCCATAGCCACAGGCAGATGTTATTGCGAAGGCCTTCGACCAGAGAGCCCTATTGATAGATTCCGCTCTATGGGTCCCGGCCTTCGCCGGGACGACACCGAGCCTGCGGCGCGCGCAAAAGCCACACGAGAGCGTTCAGTGACCCTCGCCCTCCAGGCCGCCGACATGCTTCTGGGTGTAGAGCTCAAGCCCGATGCGCTTGATCAGGTCGAGTTGGGTTTCGAGGAAGTCGATGTGGTGCTCCTCGTCGCTCATCAGCTTTTCGAACAGATCGCGCGTGACGTAATCCTTCACGCCGTGGCAGTAGGTCGCCGCTTCCTGGTAGAGGGCGCGCGCGCTGATCTCGGCGGCGAGATCGCAGTCGATGATCTCCTTGACGTCCTGGCCGATGCGCAGGGGATCGAGCACCTGCATGTTGGGGAAGCCGTCGAGAAAGAGGATGCGGTCGGTCAGCTTGTCGGCGTGCTCCATCTCCTCGATGGATTCCTTGCGCCAGACCTTGGCCATCTCGAGCAGGCCCCAATTGTGCAGCATGCGGTAGTGCAGCCAGTACTGGTTGATGGCGGTGAGCTCATGACGCAGCGCCTTGTTGAGATATTCGATGACCTTTGCGTCGCCCTGCATGCTGCACTCCGGAAGTTCTTGATCGGCGCTCTCGATATGCGGCGAGAGCCGGATACCCGCTTAGAACGGTTCTAATTGGATTTGCGGCCAATACAAGCGCTCCGTCGGAAATCCGGAACCAGGAGCCGCACTCTATTGGGGACTGTCAGGACGCGGCGAGATCGAAATCGTCGCCGGCCTCGTCGTTATCAGCAGCAAGGCTGTGCGGGCAGCCCGCCTGGCAGGCCTGTGCGCAGGCTCCCAGCGCTTCATCGATGATGGACTTGATGGTGCGCGCGCACCGTCCGCATTCGGCGCTGCAGCCGAGGCAGCCGTAGATCTGCTTGGCATGGCGAACCACATCATCGGCGCCGCTGACAGCGTTGCGCACATCGTGATCAGTGATGACGTTGCAGGAACAGACGATCATGGAAACGCGGGAAGCCCCTCAGTGATGCACGAATTGAGATATTGAAGCGCAGCGAGGGATGCAAAAGGAAAAACCGCGATTTGAAGTGATTCCAAACTGCGCCAACCCCGCAATTAGCAGGCTAGAATCGATCTAACCTGATGCTGTTGCGGCAGATCAAACTCGTGCCAAGGCGCGGCACGCATCGCGACCGTCAATCGGTACCTCCACCGCCGCCGCAGTCGCCGCCGCTGTCAGCGCTGTCACTGGAGCCGGCGCAGCTGCCGAAATCGGCCGGATTGCCGGAGCCGTCGGATGCGCCGGAGGAGGAGGCACTACCGGAGAACCAGCCCGTCAGGCTCCAACTATCCGAGCCGATGGACGGGCCGGCGTCGCCGCTCTCGCGGCCGGGCGCACGCCACGCGAACCTGCGTTCGGCCCGGACCCGGTCGGCGCGCGCGAGAAGCGCATAGCCGACGGTCGATGTTAGACAGAGCGCGATGAGGAAGCCCCATTCCCTGGTCATTGTCTCTCCAGCGATCTCTTCGATCACACGATCGTGCGCTGCACAAATCCGGCTCAAGGCCATGATTTGTCGCCAAATGCGGCCTGCGCGTTCATCGATCGTTCAAGCGCGATGTGGAACTCTCCACCCCGACAGGTTGGCCCGGATCGACCGAGCGAGGGCCACCCCTGAAAGAGGTATCGCCATGAAGAAGACTTTGATGGCACTCCTAGCGGTTGCCACCCTGGCCGTTTCGACGGCCTCCCCTGCACTTGCCTGGCGCGGCGGCTGGGGACCCGGCCTCGCCGCCGGATTGATCGGCGGCGCGATCATTGGTGGCGCGATTGCATCCAGCCCGTATTACTATGGTCCGGGCTATGGCTATTATGGCCCCGGCTACTATCCGCCCGGCTATGCCTATGACCCGGGCCCGACCGGCCCCTGCTATTGGCAACATCAGCGCTTCTGGGATGGCTATGCCTGGCGGGTGCGCAACGTTCGCGTCTGCGGCTGATCGTCCGATTACCTTCCAAAGCTGTGAGCAGTATCCCGAATGGCCCCAGGTTCGGGATACCGTTCATCTAATGGCCTGAAAAACACCGCTTTTTCAGGCGACTCGGGAAGACGTTTACCCGGGATTGACTGTTTTGGCGTTTTCTTCAAGGCCAACGGCCAGTCCGGACACGGCGTTGAGAGTTCACCTAACCCGGCGCGGCTAGTCAGCGCGCCACCTCCAGGAGAGCGAACGAAATGAAGAAGTCAGTTGCCGCCTTGGTCGCGGCTGCGACGATTGCGGGATCGTTGGTTTCGGTCACCCCGGCTGCGCGCGCCCATGACGGCGTCGGCGTCGGCATTGCCGCCGGCCTGCTCGGCGGCGCCATCGTGGGCGGCGCTATCGCGGCAAGCCGCCCCTATCCGGTCTACGGCGAGCCCGTTTATGTCGGCGCTCCGCCGCCCCCGCCCGGCGGCTGCTATTGGCAGCGCCAGCGCGTTTGGGACGGCTATTACGGCGTCTGGCGGGTCCGCCCGGTGCAGGTCTGCTACTGAGCTGACTCTGCTGAGCTGACCAAGCGGGTTATCGAAAGCCCGGTCGAAATATCGACCGGGCTTTTTTTCACCTCTCCCATCGGGAGAGGTCGATCTGCGAAGCAAATCGGTGAGGGTTTTTGCTCTCTCGTGGGGTGCGACCCCTCACCCGGAGGCGCGAGCCTCTAGGTCTAGCGCGCGCCGTTGATCGCGCTCAGCACCGCTTCGCTCGGCCAGCAATCGAGCTTCAACCCGGCCGATTTCTGAAACGCCCCAAGCGCGGCGCGGGTTTGCATGCCGGCCTTGCCGTCGATCTTGTCCTTGTAGAGCCCGATGCGGGTCAGGCCGCGCTGCATCGCCTCGACATCCTGGGTACGCAGTTGTTTGGAGGCCGACCATGGCGCGGCGAACGGCAGCGGGCTCGTCATGCGGTCACTGAGATGGCCGACATAGAGCACATAGAGATCGGAGAAGTTGTATTCCTTGATCACGAAGTAGTTCTTGGTGGCGAGGAAGGCCGGGCCGTAAACGCCCTCCGGCTGCAGCAATGATGCGCTCTCCGCCTGCTCCGCCGCGCTAAGCTTCTCTCCGCGCACCGGGACAAAGCCGGCGCGCAGCCACTCGCCGATCGGCTTCGTCACCTCAGGCACGCCTTGGGTGCAATCGACATTGGCCGGCGCCTTCACCTCATAGGCCCAGCGCAGGCCGCTCTGCCAGCCCTTGTCGACGAGTTGCTTGGCCGCGGAGGCAAGCGCGTCCGGCACCGAGTGCCAGATGTCGATGCGGCCGTCGCCGTCGAGATCGACGCCATGCTGGTAATATTCGGAAGGCAGGAACTGGGTGAGCCCGGTGGCGCCGGCCCAGGAGGCGCGCATGTCCTTGCGGGTCACCGCCCCCTCACTGATTATCTTCAGCGCCAGGATGAACTCGTTGCGGTAGGTGTCCTTGCGGCGACCGACATAGGCCTGCGTCGCCAGCACCCGCACCTCGTCATAGGGCAGCGTGTAGCGGCCGAAATCGGTCTCGCGGCCCCAGATCGCAAGCACCACCGTCGCCGGCACGCCGAAGCGCTTTTCGATCGCATCGAGCGAGGGCCGATATTGCTGCAGGAGCTTTTGCCCGTGCTCGGCCAGCCGCGCGATGGCGCCCTCATTGATATAGTCCGCCGGCACCTGCACGAACTCGGCCTGTGCCGGTGCGCCGGTCGCGGGCCGTCCGGGCAGGATCAGGTCGGGCAATTTATAGTCCGGCTCGAGCGCGCGCGTCTCGCGATCGAACGTCGCGCGCGACACGCCCGCCGCTTCCGCCTCCGGCCAGAGCGAAGCGATGAACTGCGCGAAGGCGGCGTCGGCGGCGCGCGCGGGCGGCGATCCGCAAAGGGATGCAATCACCGCCGCGATGAGCGCCACGCGCCGCATGCACCCAGCCTACCTCGTCAGCTTCTTGTATTTCAGCCGGTGCGGAATGATCGAGTCCTGGCCAAGCCGGCGCATCTTGTCCTTCTCATAGTCCTGAAAGTTGCCTTCGAACCATTCGACATGGCTGTCGCCTTCGAAGGCCAGGATATGGGTGGCGATGCGGTCGAGGAACCAGCGATCGTGGCTGATAATGACGGCGCAGCCGGCGAAATCCTCCAGCGCCTCTTCCAGCGCGCGCAGCGTGTCGACGTCGAGATCGTTGGTCGGCTCGTCGAGCAGCAGCACGTTGGCGCCGGATTTGAGCATCTTGGCGAGATGCACGCGGTTGCGCTCACCGCCCGAGAGCGAGCCGACCTTCTTCTGCTGGTCGGCGCCCTTGAAGTTGAAGGACGAGCAATAACCGCGCGAATTGACCTCACGCTTGCCCAAGAGGATCAGCTCGTTGCCGCCGGAGATTTCCTCCCACACGGTCTTCGAGCCGTCGAGCGCATCGCGCGACTGGTCGACATAACCGAGATGCACGGACTCACCGATGGTGATCGTGCCCTTGTCCGGCTTCTCCTGCCCGGTGATCATGCGAAACAGCGTGGTCTTGCCGGCACCGTTCGGGCCGATCACGCCGACAATGCCGCCCGGCGGAAGCTTGAAGGTGAGGTCCTCGATCAGTTCGCGATCGCCGAAGCCTTTGCTGAGGTGCTCGAAATCGATGACGTTGTTGCCGAGCCGCTCGGCGACAGGAATGATAATCTGCGCGGTCTGGGTCTGCTTGTCGTTTGCCTGCTTGAGCAGCTCCTCGTAGCGCTGGTAGCGCGCCTTGGACTTGGCCTGGCGGGCGCGGGGCGAGGCGGCGATCCACTCCTGCTCGCGGGCGAGCGTGCGCTCGCGCGCCGCCTCCTCGCGGCCTTCCTGCGCCAGCCGCTTCTGCTTCTGTCCCAGCCAGGAGGAGTAGTTGCCCTCGTAGGGAATGCCCTTGCCGCGGTCGAGCTCGAGGATCCAGCCCGTCACATTGTCGAGGAAGTAGCGGTCGTGGGTGACGATCAGGATCGCGCCGGGATATTGGCGCAGATGGCCTTCGAGCCAGTTCACCGACTCCGCGTCGAGATGGTTGGTGGGTTCGTCCAGCAGCAACAGCTCCGGCTGGTCGAGCAAGAGGCGGCACAGCGCGACGCGGCGGCGCTCACCGCCGGAGAGCTTGGTCACATCGGCATCGTCGGGCGGACAGCGCAGCGCGTCCATCGCCTGGTCGACCTTGCTGTCGAGATCCCACAGGCCCTGGGCCTCGATCTCGTCCTGCAGCTTGGTCATCTCGTCGGCGGTCTCCTCGGAGTAGTTCACCGCGAGCTCGTTGTAGCGGTCGAGGATCGCCTTCTGCTTGGCGACGCCCTGCATGACGTTCTCGCGCGCGGTGAGCTTGGCATCGAGCTGCGGCTCCTGTTCGAGATAGCCGACGCGGGCGCCCTCGGCGACCCAGGCCTCGCCGGTATATTCCTTGTCGAGGCCCGCCATGATCCTGAGCAGGGTCGATTTGCCGGCGCCGTTGACGCCGAGCACGCCGATCTTGGCGTCGGGATAGAACGACAGATGGATGTTATCGAGCACCTTTCGGTTGCCCGGATAGGTCTTGGACAGGCCTTGCATGAAATAGACGAACTGGCGCGCCATCGCGTTCCTTTACGGAAACCTTGAGAATTGTCGGAAATTTGCTGCGGCTGATGTAGCCGTGGGGCCGGCAAAGGGCAACCGTAGGCGGGCCGTTTTCCGTTCCTTCACCACGGATGAATACGGAGCCGACACCATGTCTGCGGCGAATCAGTCCATTTGAAACTAGTTTTTAATAAATTGGGCCAAAGCTGGTTTTCGGCGCGGAAAACCGCGCTTAACGCGGCCAGAGCCGCGAATGAAAACAGCGAGCCTGCGTCATGGCCACCATCACGTCCACCGGCCTTTCCCCCACGGAAGCCAGCAACGGGCATTCCAGTGCCCTCGCCGGCCTCAAGACCTTCTGGCGCGAATTCGTCGCCAAGGCCTTCCATCCCTACCGCCCGGAACTGCATTACATGCGCGGCCCCGGCCCGGCCTGGCGCGCCAAATATGGCGACGCGGCCGCGTTTCGCCTCAAGCCCCGCGACATCTGAGGCAAGGCGCGCCTTTCAGCACTTTTTGAAGCAGCCGGCCGCTTGCGCGCCAACTTCCGGCGCGCGACCATGGCACCCCTGCCCGGACGGCCGTTCCGCCGTCACCCTCGCCATGATCGGATCCTCGCAATGACACGGCTGCGCTGTGCAATTCTCGACGACTATTTCAACATTGCCCTCGACGTCGCGGACTGGGACAGGATCGCCGACCGCGTCGACGTCACGGTCTTCAACCATCACTTCCAGAGTGAGGCTGCAGCGGCGTCCGCGCTGAAGGATTTCGAGATCGTCTGCGCCATGCGCGAGCGCACGCCGTTTCCGCGCACGCTCATTGCCGAACTGCCCCAGCTGAAGCTGCTGCTCACGTCGGGGATGCGCAATGCCGCCATCGACATGGAGGCTGCCAAGGAGCGCGGCATCGTGGTCTGCGGGACGCAGTGGGGCCAGGACCCAACGGCGGCGCTGACCATGGGCCTGATCCTGGAATTGACCCGCGGCATTGGGCGGCAGAACATGCAGATGCATGCCGGCGAGCTGTGGCAGACATTTCCGGGCGTCGAGATCGAAGGCCGGACGCTCGGCGTGGTGGGCCTCGGCAAGCTGGGCAGCAAGGTTGCAGGGATTGCCAAGGCCTTCGGCATGAAGGTGATCGCCTGGAGCCCGAACCTCACGCCGGAGCGAGCCGCAGAGGTCGGCGTCGGCTACGCCAGCAAGGAGCAGCTGTTTTCGACCGCCGACATCGTCACCATCCACGTGGTGCTCAGCCAGCGCTCGCGTGGCCTGGTGAGCCGCGATGACCTCGCGCGCATGAAGCCGACCGCCTATCTCGTCAACACCTCGCGCGGGCCCATTGTCGACGAGCAGGCGCTGCTCGAGACGCTGCGCGAGAAGCGCATTGCCGGCGCTGGTGTCGATGTCTTCTCGGTCGAGCCGCTGCCGTTGGATCACCCCTTCCGCAAGCTCGACAACATGGTGATCACCCCTCATCTCGGCTACGTCTCGACCGACGCGCTGCGCGCCCATTACGGCCAGATGGTCGAGGCCATCGACGCCTGGTTCAAGGGCGAGCCGCCGAGACGGCTGGCCTGAGCGAACGCTGGCGGACCGACCGCACAAAAAAGGCGACTGCCACCGCAGTCGCCTTTGTGATTTGGCTCGAGATCGCGACCGGCGCCTAGCGCACGGTCACCGGGGCGCCTAGGGGCGGCACCACGGTCGGCTGCGTGCCGGGGACCGGGCCGGACATCTGAGCCGCCTGGGGCGGCGGGATCTGGCCCGGCACCGGCTGGGCGGACGCCGTTGCGGTGCCCGCCGGCGGGTTGCCCGGCAGCACGACCACCCGGGTGCCGACCTTGACGCGATCGAACAGGTCGGAGACGTCCTCATTGAGCATGCCGATGCAGCCCGACGAGACGAACTTGCCGATGGTCGAGGGCTGGTTGGTGCCGTGGATGCGGTAGACGGTACTGCCGAGATACATCGCGCGCGCGCCGAGCGGGTTGCCCGGGCCGCCGGCCATGAAGCGCGGCAGATAGGGCTGGCGGTCAATCATCTCGCTCGGCGGATACCAGTCCGGCCATTCCTTCTTGCGGGTGATCTTCTGCACGCCGGTCCAGGTGAAACCATCACGGCCGACGCGGACGCCATAGCGGATCGCCTTGCCGCCACCGAGCACGTAATAGAGGTAAGTGTTCGGGGTATCGACAACGATGGTCCCCGCCGGCTCCTTGGTGACGAAATCGACCTCCTGCCGGCGCAAATTCGGCGGCAGCTGTGCGGGACCGGATTCGGGCTGCTCTTCCGGCGGAAGGGCTGCAACCGTCATCGGCCGGCCATCGGGACCGGTGGCAGCCGGTGGAACCGCGCCGGTGACACTGCCCTGACCCGCGACGCCCTCGGGCGGACGCGGCGCATTGGGATCGACATAGGCCTCCTGACCAGGAGCGGGCCGATCGGCATAGATGACCGGTGGCGGGCCAGCCGGGCGCCCGTAACGGGGATCGTCAGGCGACATCACCGGGCCGGTGGGCTCGGCGCTATTGGCATAGGCGGGAGGGGGCCCTGCCGGGCGGCCATAGCGCGGGTCATCGGGCGACATCACGGGCCCGGAGGGCATGCTGCGGTCGGAATAGACCGGGCGGCCGTAACGCGGATCGTCCGGCGCCATGACCGGTCCCTGGCCATACCCTTGAGCACGCCCCTGACCTGGCCCAGGCGGCGGCAGCGGAGCACCAGGCTGCGCGTCCTCATCGTCAAGCGAATCGAAATTAGGGGCCGAACCGGCCGGATAGGGCTGGGGCACCGGCGAATAGGTCGCGCCTGGAGGCACCGGATAGGCCTGCTGGGCCTGTGCAAGCGGGATCATTGCCGCGCCCGCCGCCACGGCAGCACAGATCGTCAGAATGCGTTTGATCATCATTGCCCTTGTATAGACCCCGACCGTTATGGACCCGGCCGCTATAGACCCGAAGCCATTGTAGACCCTAAGTCTTGTGGAGACCCTAAGTCGGCACCGCACCGTCGACTGTTGGATGACGGAAGATAGCGGCGCATTCAAGACAATTCCACGATAGCCGCCCCCATTCAGGCAAAATGTGACGTTCTTTCAACGCCGTTGCCGGGAAGCCGCAGGCGGAGAAAAATGCTTCTACTGGTTCCAAACTCCGTTCATCGCCTTCGATTTTTCACGAACGACCGAACCGCCTTGCGGTATCCTTGAACGAGCCTGATTCGCTTTTCGAAACGTCCGCCTGTGGCGAAAGCGAATGTGGCCAATCCTGTGGTCACCGCGTTCCCTGATGGCTTTGAGGCCTTCGCAAGGCCCTCGCTTGCAAGGCGGAATCTGTTTCCCATGCTGCCCGGCTTTCGTTTCCTGTTCGCCGCCATTCTCCTGTCCATGTCGGTTCTGGTGTTTGGCCTCGGAGCAGCGGCCGTGCTGCGGGCCGCCCATGAGCAGTTTGCGGAGAGCGGATCGTGGCGCCCGGCGCCGGATACCTCGGCGGCCCAGCAGGGCGAGATGGCGCCGCCTGTCCTGGCCATGCTGCGGGTCGACCAACCTCCAGCGCCGAAGGCTGATGCGGCCCCTGTGACCCCACCCGCCCAACCCGCCGAAGTCGCTCCCTCGGAGGCGGCGAATACAGCGGCGGTGGATTCGCAAGCCGCTCCCCCGCCGGAGACTGCCAAGGTCGATACCATTGCGGTTGCCAAGTCTGATAGCGCCAAGTCTGATAGCGCCAAGCCTGATAACGCCAAGTCTGGGGTCGCGCCGGACTTGCCGAAGCCCGACGTCCAGGAAACGCCTGCGGTCGTCGCGGTGGCGCCGGCCGGACCGGAGGCCGCACATGAGGACGCGCCCGCGACGGCGCAGCCTGCTGCCATCCCCGAGGCGCCCGCCATTGACACCAAGACAGCGTCTGCGGAGCCAGCCCCCACGCCGGCTCCGGCGCCCGCTGCAGCAGCGATCTCACCGCCGGCTCCCGCCGACGAGCCCTCAGCCGCGTCAACCACAAGCGGCGAGGCGTTCCCGGCCGCTCCCGAACAACCGAGCGCGCCGGCCGCGGCCGATCCCGGCACGGCCAATCCCGGCACGGCCAGAATCGCAACCCTCGGCGGTCCCCCCATCGTGATCGAGGAGCCCGCGCCGGGGAAGGTGGTTCGTGCCGGTCCCGATCCGAACGAGGTGAAGAAGGAAAAGGACAAGGAGCGGGCCGAGGAGCGGGCGCGGCGCCGGCGTCTTGCCGCTGCGCGGCGCGCCAGGCAGGCGCGGGAGGCGTTGCAGGCACAACAAGCCGCCAATCCGTTCGCCGCGCCCAACCAGGGCTTCCCATCCGTCCAGCCCGCTCAGGCCAACGCGAACGCCCGGACACGCTGATCGCGCTTCAAGCATGTCCGGTTCTGGTTGAAACAGAACGGGCTCCGGGGTTTTGCTCTGACGCGTTCTCTTCACGCTAACCGGTCATCACTTCGCTCGAATACGCCATGGCTCAGGCCGGCCCGGTCGCGACCGGCGGCCCGTCGAGCTTGCCCCACTCCGACCACGAGCCATCGTAGATGGCGGGATTGGCGATGCCGAGCCGGTAGAGCGCGAGCGTCAGGACGGCCGCGGATACGCCGGAGCCGCAGCTGGTCACAACAGGCGCATCCAGCTTGACGCCGGCGCCCGTGAAGGCCGCACGCAAGTCAGACAGCGGCTTCATCGTGCCGGTCGCCGCATCGAACAACTGATTGTAGGGCACGCTGCGGGCGCCCGGGATGTGCCCCGAGCGCAGGCCCGGCCGCGGTTCGGGCACGCGGCCCTCGAAGCGATCGGCGGCGCGCGCATCGATGACCTGCTCGGCATGCGAGGCGAGATTGGCGACCAGTTGCTCCATCGAGCGCACGCGCCTCGCATCGAAGGTCGCCTTGAAGGTCGCGGGCTTCGGCGTCACCTCGCCGCCCTCGACCTTGCGTCCCTCCGCGCGCCATTTCTTCAGGCCGCCGTCGAGCAGGCGCACCTTGTCATGTCCGTAGGCGAGGAACATCCACCAGGCGCGCGGGCCGGCGACCCAGCCGCCGGCATCGTAGATCACCACCGTATCGTCGTTGCCGATGCCGAGCGCGCCGACATCGCTGCCGAACTGCTCCGCACTCGGAAACATGTGCGGCAACGGGTTGGAATGATCCGACACGGCATCGACGTCGAAGAACACGGCGCCCGGAAGATGCGCGGCGAGATAGTCGTCCTTCGGCAGCGGCAGCACGCCAGGCATCTTGAAGGTGGCGTCGACGATGCGGATGTTGGGATCGTTCAGATGCGCGGCGAGCCAGTCGGTGGTGACGAGGGGATCGGTGGTGGCGGTCATGGTCATTCCTTGTTCGTCATTCCGGGGCGCTCGCGAAATAGCGAGCGAACCCGGAAGTCAGAAGTTGCGGCGCGAGATTCCGGGTTCACGCTTCGCGTGCCCCGGAATGACGGGGGTAAAGAGTGGATCAACCCTTCTTCTTCGGCTCCCACTTCTCCGTGGGACCGCCGGCGTCGCGCCAGGCCGCATAGCCGCCGGCGATATGGGCGACGGGCTTCAGCCCCATGTCCTGCGCGGTCTTGGCGGCGAGCGCGGAGCGTAAGCCGCCGGCGCAATGGAAGATGAACTTCTTGTCCTCCTGGAAGATCGGCTTGGCATAGGGGCTTTGCGGATCAATCCAGAACTCCAGCATGCCCCGGGTGCAGGAGAACGCGCCGGGGATCCTGCCGTCGCGCTCGATCTCGCGGGGATCGCGGATGTCGACGATGACAACGTCGCCGCCCTGGGCGATCTTGATCGCATCAGTGGCGCTCAAGGTCTCGATCTCGGCATTGGCCTCGTCGATCAGGGCCTTGATGCCGCGGTGGATGGTCTGGGGCATTTGCTCTCCCTCTTCGCTACTCGTTTTCTTGCCCGTCATTCCGGGGCGCTTGCGAAGCAAGCGAACCCGGAATCTCGAGCCGCATACGACGACTTCGAGATTCCGGATCAGCCCGCTCTGCGGGCTGTCCGGAATGACGAGCGTGTGGACGGCGCGTGCGGCCAACGCTACCGCACCAACTCCTTCATCGCACCCTCCAATCCCTCGATGGTGATCGGGAACATGCGGTTCGCAAAAATGCGGCGGATGATGGTGGTGGATTCCGAATAGTCCCAATGCTTCTGTGCAACAGGATTGAGCCAGACCGTATGCGGATAGGTGCGGATGACGCGATCAAGCCAGACCGAGCCCGCCTCCTCGTTGACATGCTCCACCGAGCCGCCCGGCACCATGATCTCGTAAGGCGACATCGAGGCGTCGCCGACGAACACGACCTTATAGTCGTGCGGATATTTGTGCAGGATGTCCCAGGTCGGCGTGCGGTCGGTGAAACGGCGGCGGTTCTGCTTCCACACGCCCTCATAGAGGCAGTTGTGGAAGTAGAAATATTCCATGTGCTTGAACTCGCTCTTCGCCGCCGAGAACAATTCCTCGACCTGCTCGATATGGGAATCCATCGAGCCGCCGATGTCGAAGAACACCAAGACCTTCACCGCATTGCGCCGCTCGGGCCGCATATGCACGTCGAGATAGCCGTGGTTGGCGGTTTCCTTGATCGTGGTGTCGAGATCGAGCTCGTCGGGCGCGCCGGTGCGGGCGAATTTGCGCAGGCGCCGCAGCGCCACCTTGATGTTGCGGATGCCGAGCTCGACATTGCCGTCGAGATCCTTGAATTCGCGGCGGTCCCAGACCTTCACCGCACGGTTGTTGCGGTTCTTCTCCTGGCCGATGCGCACGCCTTCCGGATTGTAACCGTGGGCGCCGAAGGGCGAGGTGCCGGCCGTGCCGATCCATTTGTTGCCGCCCTGGTGCCGCTTCTTCTGCTCCTCGAGCCGCTTCTTCAACGTCTCCATGAGCTTGTCCCAGCCCATGGCCTCGATCTGTTTCTTCTCTTCTTCGCTCAGGTACTTCTCGGCGAGCTTCTTGAGCCACTCCTCGGGGATCTCGGCCTTCTCCATGGCGTCCAAAAGGTTTTCCAGCCCCTTGAACACCGAGCCGAACACGCGGTCGAACTTGTCGAGATTGCGCTCGTCCTTCACCAGCGCGGTGCGGGACAGATAGTAGAAGTTCTCAACCGACTGGTCCGCGAGGTCGGCGTCCAGCGCCTCCATCAGCGTCAGATATTCGCGCAAGGTCACGGGGACCTGGGCATCGCGGAGCGAGGTGAAGAATTGCAGGAACATGGGTGACAGATTGCCCGTCATCTAATGAACGTCAAGGGGCGCGCATGCAGTTCTGGCCCTAGACCGATCGCCCGTTTCATCTAGAATTGATGCCCGAGAGGCGGATAGCAAGGGACTTTCGGGGGGCTTGTTCATGGGTATTTTGGCGGCACTGATCATTGGCGCGATCGCCGGCTGGCTTGCCGGCCTGATTGTCCATGGCGCGGGATTTGGGCTGATCGGCAACATGGTGGTCGGCATCATCGGCGCCCTGGTGGCGAGCTGGCTGCTGCCGCAGCTGCATGTCCAGCTCGCCACCGGCACGGTCGGCTCGATCATCGACGCCACCATCGGCGCGGTCGTGGTGCTGGTCATCCTGTCCTTGATCAGGCGCGCCTGACGCATCCCACAAATCCCGCAGAGAAGGCTGTTCCGCTGGCTTTTTCCTGCTAAAGCGGCATGGAACATGCTTGCAACGACAGCAGAAACCACGAGATCAAACGACGACAAGCGCGAGAGGCGAGGCAAGGCTCGATGAAATTTACCGGCACCAAGGACTATGTTGCCACCGATGATCTGAAGGTCGCCGTCAATGCGGCGATCGTGCTGGAGCGGCCGCTGCTGGTGAAGGGCGAGCCCGGTACCGGCAAGACGGTGCTGGCGGAGGAAGTGGCCAAGGCGCTGAAAGCGCCGCTGCTCACCTGGCACATCAAGTCGACCACCAAGGCGCAACAGGGCCTCTATGAATACGATGCGGTGTCGCGCCTGCGCGACAGCCAGCTCGGCGATGCGCGCGTCTCCGACATCAAGAACTACATCAAGCGCGGCAAGCTGTGGGATGCCTTTACCTCGGAGCAACGGCCGGTGCTTCTGATCGACGAGATCGACAAGGCCGACATCGAGTTTCCCAACGACCTCTTGCTCGAGCTCGACCGTATGGAATTCCATGTCTACGAGACTGGCGAAACCATCAAGGCCAAGCTCCGCCCGATCGTGATGATCACCTCCAACAATGAGAAGGAGCTGCCGGACGCCTTCCTGCGCCGCTGCTTCTTCCACTACATCAAGTTCCCCGACGCCGACACCATGAGCCGGATCGTCGACGTGCACTTCCCCGACATCAAGAAGCGCCTGGTCGAAGAGGCGCTGCGCATCTTCTTCGAGGTGCGCGAAGTGCCGGGTTTGAAGAAGAAGCCCTCGACCAGCGAGCTGCTCGACTGGCTGAAGCTCCTGCTCAACGAGGACATCACCCCCGAAATGCTCAGGGAGCGCGACCCGCGCAAGCTGATCCCCCCGCTGCACGGCGCGCTGCTCAAGAACGAGCAGGACGTGCATCTGTTCGAGCGGCTGGCGTTCTTGAGCCGCCGCGAGGTTTGAGCGGGACACCAGATACGTCTCGGTGCCGAACGTGTGGCAGCAGCGCGCGCTGCGCATTATTGTGCCCTCGCCCCTTGTGGGAGAGGGCTGCTCCGCAAGCGGACATGAACTCGCCCGGGTGAGGGGTTTTCTCCGCACGTGATTTCTCTCGGTTGACTCGCGGAGACAGACCCCTCACCCGAACGAGCCTGTGTCTGGCAATTGAGCTGCCCTCTCCCACAAGGAGCGAGGGCACATCGATTGGCATCGCGCTCCGGGTTCGACAGGCTCTCGAACATCTGATCTTGAATCGAAGCATAGTTCGAGGTTTTGCAACCCAGCATCTCGCCTTCTCGCGGCGCATTTTGCGTCCGAGCTTTGCATCGATCTCGCCCGCCCTCAGCGACGAGGGCGCAGGGAAGGCCGGGTGGCCGCATGCACCCGGGGCCGCCGCGCAAAGAAATTTGCGCAAGCGCGCGTGACCACAGGTACAGGCGGTGACAACCGGCCTTCCCTGCGCGATGGTTTACGGCTTATAGCGCGCTCTCCCCGGTGAACCTTGCCGATTGCCACCGTCACAGCCAGCGATGCGCTTGCGCATCGTCGGCATAGCGCCGAGCCTTTGGGGCGCCAGGACCACACGTCTTCACCGTCCGCCTCCATGCCGCTCGTCAAGCACGCACATCGGCGTCCACCGCATTCCGCACCACGTTCGTGACGATCGCGATACGCCCCTCGTGCCGGCGCGGAACGAGTGGAGCAGACCACAAATTCCGTAAAAACGAAACAGATTTATTTTTTAACGAAACTCTTGAACGCCCTATCAGCCTGCAACGTCTGGCGAAATCAGTTTGCCCGCGCATGCGCCTTCGTGGTCGAAAGCCAGCCCGCGGGAAGCCATGGCCGGCGATTGGCAAGGGAAGCGATTCGCCCGTCGGGCAATATGTCTGCAAAGAGCCGAGGACCCCCGCGTCATCTGAGGCGCTCGCAACATCAGACGGCACTCGCCGCGGTCTTTGCAGCTTCAATGATCGCGGCCCGCATCGCGGGGTCTGCGACTGCACGCGCCATGCCTGCGGCGCCCGACAGAAGCGACAGGATTTGCCAGGCCCGCGCCTCGCGATTCCTGCCGCGCAGACCTTTCGCGACGAGCTCGACAATCCGCTTCAGCGCCTCGCTATAGGCGGTGCGGGTTGGCCCAGACGAGCGCGAGACGTCCGAGGTGAACGTCGGCAGCGCGCAGGCGTCGCTGAGGGCCACGTCCATCCTCGGCCCGAGATAGAACTCGACGAAAGGTCCGATCCAATCCTCACCATGGCTCTCCTGGAACGACTGGACGCCGCGGTACAGGCATTCCATGCCTTCACTCACGGCGACCGTGAACGCGTCGGCCTTTGAGCCGAAATGTGCGTAAAAGGCGCCGGAGGTCAGTCCTGCCTCCTTGGCAAGTCCGTCCACGCCGATCCCCCCATAGCCGCCGACCCGGAAGCCGCGGCCCGCCGCGTCGATGAGTTTTTGCCGGGCATCGCCGCCGCCGCCTTTTGGTTTGCCCATGGCCATCTCCTTTTTCATCACGATCGTTATTTCAGACTTGACCAGATAACGATCGTTATGTAATGACGGATAACGATCGTTATATAACGATCGCCAGCTCCAGGACGCAACCCCGTCCAGGCCTGCCGTTCGAACATCAGGAGATTCCCATGCCGCTGACACTCACCATCACCGAAGGCTTGCTTCCCAAAGGACAGGAGCGAGCGGCCTTCGCGCGTCTTTCGGAAGCGATGCTGAAAGCCCACGGACTGCTCGGCAATGCCGTGATGACCCGCAACGTCGTGGGCTCGCTCAACGTGCTGCCGAAGAGCGCGACCTTCACCGGCATGCAGGAAACCGCAGTCGCGTTCGTCGAGTGGAAGGTGCCCTCCTTCGCGTTCACCGATCCCGATGTGCAGAAGGCCTACTTCCGGGACGCCAGCGACATCCTGTTCGGCATGGCGGACGGACGGCTGCCCCGCGACAACATCTACATCAACGTCGTCCACGCCATCGATGGCGCCTGGAATTTCGAGGGGCAGCGCATGACGAACAGCGAGATCGGCGCGCGCGTCGCGCAGGACTGACCACGATCTGAATTGGCCTAAAGCGTCGATTGACGAAGCGTCGCCAATCCACGCTCTGCGGCAACAACGCAGCCGTTTAGCTCGACAATCGGCGCGACGCCGCCTACACCGGAAGTGTCAGCTCCATGAGATCCTTTGCGACGATGACCTTGCCCGAATAGGTCTCGCGCACGGCGGCGATCCATTGATCGTCGGTGACCTCGATGTCGCCGGGCACCAGATGGCTGAGCACCAGGAGCTTCACGCCCGCCGCGGTGGCGATCCTGCCGACATCCTGTGCGGTGGTGTGGCTCGCCCGCAGATGCTTGCCGAGCGTCGCGCCGTTCTTGATGCGGGCAACGAGCTTGTCGACGAACGGAGCGTAAAGCGCCTCGTGCACCAGCACGTCGGCGCCGTGAGCGAACTCCGCGAGCTTCGGATTGTATTCGGTGTCGCTCGAGAACACGATCACGCCGTCGGCGGTCGTGAACTTGTAGGCGAAATTGTCGGTGATCGGAGGATGCGGCGTGCGAAATGCGGTGATGGTGAAGTCATCGGTTTTCAAGACCTCGCCGTCGGCATCGATGTCCCTGGCGACCAGCAGCGGGCGGGGATCGGGACGTCCCTCGTCTGCGATGCGGGTCTCGACGTCGAACTTGTTCAGCTGCCAGAAGGTCTTCGTCATCTCCTCGAGCCCATTCGGGCCGAAGGAATGGATCGGGGTCGACAGGCCCGCGACCCAGGCATTGTAGAACAGATTGCCATATTCGAGGTTGTGATCGGAATGATGATGGCTGATCAGGATGTATTTCAGCGACGTCAATGGCACCTTGGCCGCCGCCAATTGATGGCTGACGCCCATTCCGCAATCGAGCACGATGCGCGTGCCGTTGATCTCGATCAGGTTGGCCGGATTGGAACGGCCCATCTCGACGCGCGGGCCGCCCTTGGTGCCGAGGAAGACGATGCGGGTCCGCGGCTTGGTCTCCGATTTGGCTTCCGATTGAGCACGCGCCAGCGGCAGCTTCATCAATGAGGCGAGGCTTCCGAGTGTCGAAAGCTTCAAAAGGTTTCGGCGATGCAGCATTCAATCTTCCTTCCGGCACTGGCAGAATGGCATGGAGGTTCGCGCCAACCCAATCAGCCTCAGGAGAGACAATCAAGTGACCGGCTTTCACACCTTCGTCCTGTTCCTGGCGGCTGCTCTGGTCGTAGCGATCACGCCCGGGCCGGGGATTTTCTATATCGTTGCGCGGACACTGGCCGGCGGCCGCAGGGAAGGCTTGGCATCGAGCGTGGGCCTCGGTCTGGGCGGCCTGGTGCATGTGTTCGGCGGCGCCATTGGCCTGTCGGCGCTGATCATGGCCAGTAGCGAGGCGTTCACGCTGCTGAAGCTCGTCGGCGCCCTGTATCTGATCTGGCTCGGGCTCAAGACCTGGCGCGAAGCGCGCGCGGTCGATCCCGCCGCGGTGCCGACGACCGGGGCGCCCGGCGCCTTTCGCGACGGCATCGTCGTCGAGGCGCTGAACCCGAAGACAGCGGCCTTCTTCCTCGCCTTCATCCCGCAGTTTGTGGACCCCTCAGCAAATGTCGCCGCACAGTTCATTTTGCTCGGGCTCGTCTCGGTCGCGCTCAACACCAGCGCCGATCTGGTCGTGACCTATTGGGCTGCCAAAGCGCGGGCCGGACTTGCTGCGCGGCCATCCCTGATCACCAGGATGCGACAGGCATCGGGCGCCGTGATGTGCGGACTGGGAACCACGCTGCTGTTTGCGCGACGCGCATCGATCTAGTTCAACGGCTGCAGCGTGTGCTCCAGCTGCTGCTTCGGCAGCTGCATCAGCCCGACAAAGGGCTGGCTGAGATCGGCGACCAGGAACAGGGCGCTCGAGACCGACAGCGCGAACACCAGGAGTGCTGCGATCATGAGGCGGCCGGGTTCGACGAACAGCGAATAGCTCGCAAAGATCACGGCAAGCCAGAAGATCAGGATCAAGAGGAACGGCGTCAGGATCGGCTTGTCGCCATCGGCGAACATCAAGAGGCGCACGCGCGCGATCTCGTCGGCGTTGTTCTCGAGCCTCCGCTTGATCGCGCGCTGCTCGTCATTGCCGGGCGTGAGCGCCTCGACGGCGCTGCGGAGCTGCTCGGCGAGCGAGGCCGCGGTGAAGGCGCTGGTTTGCGAGGCCTCTCGCTTCTCGCGCCAGATGCGGTCGACTGCGGCCGGGATCGCCTGGCGCATCAGGATGCGGACCTGCGTCGCGTCCGCCCCGTATTGCACCAGCAATTGGTCGGTCTCGACCAGGTAGGCGGCGAGCGTGCGGAAGTGGGAATCCTGGATGTCGTAGGAGGTCTTGGCCGAGGCGATCATCAGGCTGATCAGGACGGCGGCCAGCGTGGTGAGAAAGCCGGCACCGCGCAGGATCACCTCCTTGGTGTCCTCGCGCAGATGCACGGCCGGAATCTGCCGGCGCAGGATCATGCCCAGCACCATGCCGGCCACGATCGCCACAAAGGAGATCAGGAAAATCCGCCCCGACGTCACGACTGTCTCGCTTGCCCAACCGACCGCCGGGCAATGTAGCGGGTTGTGCCGGCTGCGCCAGCCCTGATCTGTGGTGCTTGGTCTGAAGCTTTGCACCAGACAGACCCGTCATCCTGAGGCGCCGGAGCCAACGGGTCCGCGCGAAGCGCGGCCCGATGACAGGCTCCGCGTAGGCCTCGAAGGATGAACGGCCGCGCTGGCACAGCCGGGCCGTCGCCCTTCGAGGCTCGCGTTCCGCGAGCACCTCAGGGTGACGGATCTAAAACTTCACCTGCTCTCAGAGTGACGGGGCGCCCCCGCGTCAAACCCCGTCAATTCGCCGCAGCGCTCTTGCCGCGGATCAGGTCGCTGGCCTTGTCGGCGATCATCATGGTGGAGGCGTTGAGATTGGCCGAGATCATGCGCGGCATCACCGAGGCATCGATGACACGCAGGCCCTGCAGCCCATGGACGCGGAGCTGGTCGTCGACCACCGCCCAGGTGCTGTCCGCTGGGCCCATCCGGCAGGTGCAGCCGGGATGGAAGGTGGTGGTGCCGCGCTGGATGGCGGCGCCGAGGAATTCGTCGTCGCTCTGCACCTTCGGGCCCGGGAAATCCTCATACGCGTAGTACGGCGCGAGCGGTGCCGATTGCAGAAGCCGGCGCGCGAGCTTCATGCCGGCGACGATGACGCGGCGGTCGAGCTCGGCGGCGAGATAATTGGTCTGGATCATCGGCTGCTGGAACGGATCGGACGAGCGGATCCGCACATAGCCGCGGCTTTCGGGGCGCTGCTGCCATGATGCTACCGTCATGCCCGGCTCGTCCTCGAGCTGGCCCTGCACGCCCTCCTTGTAGCTCGCTGGCGTGAAGGTGAGCTGCAGGTCGGAGCTTTCGTTGCTCTCGCCGGAGTGCCAGAAGCAATAGACCATGGTCGGCGACAGCGACAGCAGGCCGCGCCGCGTGGTGGCCCATTTCAGCGCCTCGACCCAGAGATGCCAACCCTGGCGGAGCTCGTTGATGGTGCGGATGTTCTTCACCCGCGCCACGGTGCGCGGCGCGTAGTGGTCCTGCAGCCCCTCACCCACGCCCGGCAGCGCATGGCGCACGTTAATGCCAAGCGATTGCAACAGCTCCGGCGAGCCGACGCCGGACAATTGCAACAGCTGCGGCGAATTGTAGGTGCCGCCGGCCAGGATCACCTCCTTGCGCGCGCGCACTTCGAGCGGGACCCCGCCGCGCCCATCCTTGGTGTAGCGGACGCCGACGGCGCGCTTGCCATCGAAGATGATCTCGGTCGCATGGGCATGCGTCTTGACATGGACATTGTCACGCCTGCGCGCCGGATGCAGGAAGGCGGTCGCAGCGCTGACACGACGGCCATTGCGGATGGTGCGCTGGGCGTACGAGACGCCCTCCTGGATCCTGCCGTTGTAGTCGGTGTTGCGGGGAATGCCGAGCGAGATGGCGCCGGCCATGAAGGCCTCGCACAGCGTGTCCTTCCAGTCCATGGTGGTGACCGTGAGATTACCCTCGCGGCCGCGATATTCGTCCTCGCCCTCGCCGACCCGCCTCTCCAATCGCTTGAAGTAGGGCAGCACGTCCGAATAGCTCCAGCCGCGATTGCCCATCTGCGCCCAGGTGTCGAAATCCTGGCGCTGGCCGCGGTTGTAGATATGGCCGTTGATGGAGGACGAGCCACCCAGCGTCTTGCCGCGCGGCGCGTAGATGCTGCGCCCTCCGGTATAGGGCCCGGGCTCCTGCTGATAGGCCCAGTTGACGCTCTTCATGTGAAACGTCTTGATGAAGCCGGCGGGCAGGTGAATGTAGGGATGCCAGTCGCGCGGGCCGGCTTCGAGCACGCACACCGAGGTCGAGGGATCTTCGCTGAGGCGGTAGGTGAGCACGCAGCCGGCTGAGCCCGCGCCCACGATCACATAATCGAACGTTTCCATCTTACCTAGCTAACCGCTTTAGCGCGGCTTGTCATTGAGTTGATAGTTCAAGTGAGCCTTCACCGTCGGCCATTCCGCCGCGATGATGGAGAAGACCACAGTGTCGCGCAGTGTGCCGTTCGGCGCAATCTGGTGGCTGCGCAAAATCCCGTCCTGCTTGGCGCCGAGCCGCTCGATGGCGCGACGGCTCTGGTGATTGAAGAAATGGGTACGGAATTCTACCGCAATGCAGTCAAGTGTCTCGAAGGCGTGCTGGAGCAGCAGCAATTTGCACTGGGTGTTGAGCGGTGTGCGCTGCACACGCTTTGCATACCAGGTGGAACCGATCTCGACCCGGCGGTTTGTGGCATCGACATTCATGTAGGTGGTCATGCCGGCGATGCCGCCTTCGGCGTCGAACACGGTGAAGGGCAGCATGGAGCCTGCGGCCTGCAATGCGAGGCGGCGCGCGATTTCCTTCTCCATGTTGTCCGCCTTGGGGACGGAGGTGTACCAGAGCTTCCAGAGGTCGCCGTCATTCGCTGCGTCCACCAGGCCGTCTCGATGCGCAGGCGCCAGCGGCTCGAGCCGCGCATGTGCGCCGCGCAGGGTGACAGGTTCAAGCCAGGGCATTGTTTGGTCCTTCCGCTATCTGTGTCCCGGTCATTCCGGGGCGGTCCGCAGGAGCGAACCCGGAAATCTCGAGATTCCGGGCTCGATGCTTACGCATCGCCCCGGAATGACGGCAAGGCTCACTTGTTCAAAAAGTTCAGTGCCAGTCCAGGCCGCGGCCAATCCATGGCGATCAGCTCGCCCTTGCCTGACAGCGTGATGTAGGCGGTCTTCAGCTCCGGGCCGCCGAAGGCGATGTTGGTGGTGACACGGTCGCCGGTCGGCACCTGCTCGACCAGCGTGCCGTCGGGCGCGATCACGGAGATGCAGCCCGACACGAGCGTGGCGACGCAGATATTGCCATTGGCCTCGACGGCAAGGGAATCGAACATCTGGTAACCGCCAAGGCCTGCGATCGGCTTGCCGCGCTCGCCGCGATAGATCGCATCGCGTGGGCGCACCGTGCCGGGCTCGGAGAGCTCGTACGCCCAGAGCCGCCCGGTCGGCGTCTCCGCGATGTAGACCGTGTTTTCGTCCGGCGAGAGCCCGATGCCGTTGGCCGGCAGCACGCCGAACACGCCTTCGACAATCTCTTTCATGCCGGGCTTGAGGTAATAGAAACCGCCGAGATCCATCTCGCGCGCGCGGCGCTTGCCGAGATCGGAGAACCAGAGACCACCGTGCCTGTCGAACACGAGATCGTTGGGGCCGCGCAGCGCATGCTCGCCGCATTTATCAATCACGGTCTCGACCTTGCCGCTCTGCAAATCCACGCGCTGGATCGAGCCGCCGAGATAATCGTCCGGCTGCCCGCCCGGCATCACGGTGGTGCGGGTCGGGATCCAGGAGAAGCCGCCATTGTTGCAGACATAGCACTTGCCGTCCGGGCCCATCGCGGCGCCGTTGGGCCCTCCGGGGATTTTCGCGACGATCTCCTTGCGGCCGTCGGGAAACACCCGCGTCAGCGTCTGCCTGCGGATCTCGACCAGGAGCACCGATCCATCCGGCAGCACCACCGGCCCCTCGGGGAATTCCAGGCCGGTCGCCAGCACGCGGATCTCAGACATCGGAAAGCCTCCCGGTTGGTTTTATCAGCCGCAAGCGGAAGCGATCCCGCGCGCGCAGAATTTTATCGGCGGAAGCTTATCGCAAAGTCGCCAGCGCTTGCCAAGCAAGCGCGGCTTGCATGGGACGCGCAGCTGCGCTGCGCTGGAAACGACGCGGCGAGCAGAAAAATACGACAGGCGAGAAGGGGAGTTGAGACTCGCACCGCCGTCATTGCAAGGAGCGAAGCGGCGCGGCAATCCAGAATCTCACGTGAGGTCCTGGATTGCTTCCACCTACGCGCCAGAGCGCTTCGGCGGACGCGGTCGGTCCGCTCGCAATGACGGAACTCTGAGGCCGAGAGCTTACTTCTCCTTCGCCGCCGGCGCGTCGGCCTTCTTCTTCAGATCCTCCGTCGTCTGCTTTTGCGCAGCCTGCAGGTCCGCGACCGTCTTCTGCAAACCCACAACCGCCGCCTTCAAGGCTTCGATCTGCCGATTGGCCGCATCGAGCTTCTGTTGATGATCGGATGAGAGCTTGGTCATCGTCTTCTGCAGGAACTCGACATTGCTCTGCAGGCAGCTGGTGCGGCGTTCCATGGTCTTTTCGACCGTGCAGATCTCGATGCCGGGAATGTCCTGGGCGCGGACCTGCCCCGATATCGACAGCAACATGGCAATTGCCACCAAAGTGGCAGCGTCATTTCGCAGCATCATTAAATTTCGCCCCCGCCCTATCACATCAAATTGCTTTGTTTGGCTCACCACAGATACCACACTGATACCTCATTCCAGCGCTCTTGATTCCAAGGGGCTGGATCGAGCAAGCGGGCGGGGAACCTGAGACGGCGCGTCCGCGCCGCGCAACCGCGGGGAAGATGAGATGGCAACACGCGAGCGACGACTGGCAGAATTCGATGGCGCGGGCGAACCGCCACCGGGCACGCCGGTCCAGGTGCTGTGCGAAGATCAGAGTGGAACGTATCAATTGCCGTTCGCCTGCTATTATCTCGACGGCCAATGGCGCAACCACGAATCCGGCGGCGCTTTGGAAGCAACCGTGATCGGCTGGCGCCTGCCGCGCTTCGCACACAGCGCCAGGTAATTACGCAGCTCTCCGAGAGCTCAGCTTTTTATTTGACGACAGCAAGAGGTCACGGCGATCGACGAGAAGATCGCCGTGATCTTGTCGACTGCGGTATCGGTCGATCTATTTGTTTCAAAATGCGACGCTGCATCACCATCAGCTGTTAGCTTCTTAATCTTCGGAACGCGGGTGGAACGAATCGCGCCCGAATCACTGCTCGCGAGCAGTCTGCGATTCGTTCACGGCTAGATGTCGGCGTTACCCGAACACCGCGCACCACATGCAGCCGCATCGAGCCGTCACGACCGCCGGTGCAGGGAGCAAAGTGTTAATCGTGCCACCGAGGCGGCGAGCGCAAGGCGTGCACTCAAAACTTTCGGAAACTTCGCGTCTGCGATTTGCGTCGGTGCAGCCAGCATGTGTCTTGAAATGTAACGCAACGTGATCATCACCCGATGATCCTCTTAACCTTCGGAACGCGGTGGGAACGAATCGCGCCCGAATCACTGTTCGCACCCCGTCAGCGATTTGTTCACGGCTAGATGTCGGCACTCATGCGGATCGTCGCACCATATCCAGCCGCGTCAAGCTGTCGCCCCGCTCCGCGGCCGGCGTCAGAAGTTAACCGGCCGATCACCGCGGCAATTTTCCCTAATATTCGACCTCGAGCTCTTCGATTTCTTCCGGCTCCGCCTTGGCCGCCGTGATCCACTCGACCATTTCCGGCATGGACATGATCAAATCGGCGTAGGCGTTCAGCCGCGCCGGCAGCTTGACGTCATAGGTGCGGAAGCGCGTCACCACCGGCGCGTACATCGCGTCCGCCATGGTGCGCTGTGCGCCGAACAGATAGGGCCCGCCGGATTTGTCCAGGCACTCGCTCCAGATGGCGCAGACCCGGTCGATATCGGCCTGCGCGCGGGTCCAGATCTTGAAGCCGGGGAAATGGTGCTTGAGATTGACCGGCAGCGAGGCGCGCAGGGTGGTGAAGCCGGAATGGATCTCGCCGCAGATGGAGCGGCAATGCGCGCGCTCGATGCGGTCGGCCGGCAACAGTTCCGCCTGCGGCATGGCCTCGTTGAGATATTCACCGATCGCCAGCGTATCCCAGATGGTCGCGCCGTCATGGCGCAGGCACGGCACCAGGATGGTCGGGGACAGCAGCAGGATTTCCGCCCGCGCGGAGGCGTCATCGGGCGCCACCACGATCTCCTCGAAGTCGAGCCCTGAAAACCTGGCGAGCAGCCAGCCGCGCAGCGACCAGGATGAGTAATTCTTGCTGGAGATGGTCAGTGTCGCCTTCGCCATGTGGCCTTCCCTCGCCCGGTTGAGACTATCCTGGGTTACCTTGGATGGCGAGCGAATCGGCCCGCGCGGGCCGGCAGCACGCAGTTTCCATGCTTTCCCGGATATTATGCAGCAAGCGACATGCCAAATTATAGGGCAATTTGACTCCGTTCTGGCTTCGATATTGCATGGCAATTCGGGCCGGGGGCGAAGTGAATGCAGTCGATGTTGTATCAGGCCTTCCAGAACCAGATGGACCTGACAGAGCCGTGGCGGTCGGGAGCCGCGAACGCGCTCAAATACCTCAATCTTGTCCCGCAGGGGATGTCAGATCGGGTGGTCTCGCGGCTATCCGCCGCGCTGGAGCTGATCACGCGCGCCAGGCTGACTTATACCCGGCCGCCCTATGGCATCGAGAGCGTCACGGTCGGCAACCGCGAGCTCAAGGTGACCGAACAGATCGCCTACGCGACGCCGTTCGGCTCGCTGCTGCATTTCAAGAAGGAAGATGGTCCCGAGCAGCCGCGCCTGCTGCTGGTCGCACCGATGTCGGGTCATTTCTCGACATTATTGCGCAGCACGGTGAAGACCCTGCTGCAGGACCACGACGTCTACATCACCGACTGGCATAACCCGCGCGATATACCCTTGAACGAAGGCCGCTTCGGGCTCGATGACTACACCGCCCATCTGATCGAGTTTCTGGCGCAATTGGGGCCGCGCCCGCATATGGTCGCGATCTGCCAGCCATCGGTGTCCGCACTGTGCGCCGCCGCCATCATGTGCGAGGACGACCACCCCTCCCGTCCTGCGACGCTGACCTTGATGGCCGGGCCCATCGACACGCGGATCGCGCCGACCAAGGTCAATGAATTCGCCAAGAGCAAGCCGATCAAGTGGTTTGAGCAGAACCTGATCAACTACGTGCCCGTGCAGTGCAAGGGCGCCTTCCGCAAGGTCTATCCCGGCTTTGTGCAGCTCACCGCCTTCGTTTCGATGAATCTCGAGCGCCATCTCAAGCAGCATCTCGATCTGCACAATCATCTCGTGAAGGGCGAGAAGGAAAAAGCCGAGGCGATCAAGACCTTCTACGACGAATATTTCGCGGTGATGGATCTCACCGCGGAGTTCTATATCGAGACCGTGCGCGACGTGTTCCAGGAGCATCTTTTGCCCCAGGGCAAGATGAAATTCCGCGGCCGCACCGTGAACCCCGCCGCCGTCCGTCGCATGGGCTTGATGACGGTGGAAGGCGAGCGCGACGACATCTGCTCCATCGGCCAGACGCTCGCAGCCCAGGAGCTCTGCACCGGCGTACGCGCCTATCGGCGCGTGCATCACATGCAGGCCGGCGTCGGGCACTATGGCGTGTTCAGCGGCAAGAAGTGGAACAACGAGATCTATCCGCTGCTGCGGGATTTCGTGCACGTGAATTCGTGACGGCTCTCGGGGCCGCGCGCGCAAGCTCTCTCACCCGTCATCCCGAGGCGCCGGAGCGCAAGCGGAGGCCTCGAAGGATGAACGGCCCCGCTGATGCAGCCGGGCCGTCGCCCTTCGAGGCCGCCGCCTTGCGGCGGCGCCTCAGGATGACGGATTGAAGAGTTGAAGCTCTGACGGAGCAAGGCGCTCAATGCAGCCTTCGCAGCGTCGCCGAGGGCGGCTCGCCGAACTTGGCGCGGTAGGCGGCGGCCATGCGGCTGAGATGGGTGAAGCCGAGATCGAAGGCGATGTCGATGATGCGCGCGTCGGGGGCGGCGCGTTTCAGCTGCGCGTTGAGATGCGACAGCCGGATATCGAGCAGCATGTCGGAGATTGAGCTTCCGAAATGGCGCTGGAAGCCGACCTGCAGCGCGCGGATGCCGATGCCGGCGGCGGCCGCAAGCTGCGCCAGATCGAGCGGCTCGGCGGCGTGGGCGTGCAGGCAATCCCGGGCCCGCCGCAGCGCGCAGGGCAAACGCTCGCCCTCGCCCGCGAATGTCCTGATGGCCCCCGACAAGCCGTGACGACATGTCAGCAGAAGCGCATCGAGCAGCGCCTCGCGGCAATCGGCTGCGGCTGTCGCCGACAGCTTACCGCCGACACCAAGGCCTTCGGCGAGATCGGCCAGGCCTTCCATCTGCGCCAGCAGGCTGCACCCTGCGGGCGACTGCAGATCAATCATCGGATCGAACTCGACCGGTCGCACCGCCTGGCCCGCCAGCGCCGCCGCGCGCTGCTCGAGGAGCTTGCGCTCCACCAGCAGGATGAGCTGGGCGCAATCGTTCTCCCACTGCATTCGCGTCGGCACTGTCGGCGACAGCAGCGAGGCAGCACCCCCAGGCACGGATTCGATCTCGCGCGCCGCGGTCTGCACCCGCGCCGCTCCGCGCAACGGGATCTGCACCAGGAAGAAGCGCTCCAGGCAGCCGGGGTCGATCGCCACCGATCCGCCATAGGCGACACAGTTGATGGAGAAGCCGTCGAAATCAGCGCAATTGTGTCGCGCGAAGAAGCCGGGCGATGCCGCGCGCCGCGGCGCCAGATCGTGAGGACAAAAGATCCGGCCGATCTGCTCGGCGGCCTCATCGACGCTCGTGGTGGCGACGCGGCAAAAGGCAGCCAGCCGCCCTGAAGCGAGCGACATCGCGTTTGAAGACTCCCCCTTGCCAGCCATTATCGGTACGACCGCGTCCGTCACAGCCATCGCCTCCGAAATTATTTTAAGCTTATAACAGTTTTGGCGACTGGCAAGCGGCTGGCACGAGCGAAGATTAGGCAATCTGCCCAAGCTGTTCGCTGTGTTGCGCCGCACATCTTCCCGGCGTGTCGGCGTGAAGCGGATTCGTTTATCGGATAGACAGGCCTCTCCGGCCGTCCGATGCTGCCGCCACGGTTCAACCGGAGGGAGACATCATGGCGGCACTCGAGAAAGGCATCACGCGCAACGGCGAGGGTTTCAAGGGCAAGACCTGGAACATCCTGGGTCAGGTCTACTTCCCCAAGGCCGTGACCGATTCCACCTTCGCTTTCGAGACCAACAGCGAGCCCGGGCAGTTCGTGCCGGTGCATATCCACCCGACCCAGGACGAGTTCATCCTGGTGCAGGAAGGCGTGCTCGACCTCAAGCTCGATGGCGTCTGGGTGCAGGCCAAGGCCGGCGACCTCGTGCGCATGCCGCGCGGCATTCCCCACGGCTATTTCAACAAATCCGAGAAGCCGGCGCGCGCGCTGTTCTGGGTCTCGCCGATGCAGAAGCTGGAAGCGCTGTTCGACAAGCTGCACAACCTCACCGACCCCAACGAGGTGGTGCGCATCTCTGCCCAGCATGAGGTGGATTTCCTGCCGCCCGAAGCGAACGAGTAGCAGCGAGCGCACCAGCAATTTCCCGGCAGCGTCGCGCGCCCCATCGCGGGCGGACGGCGGCGCATGCCTTCAAAACATCGGAGCACAGACATGGTCAGCCAGAAGCAGGTTTGCGTGATCGGCGCCGGCGTTTCCGGCCTGGCGGCGGCAAAGGCATTTGCCGCGCGCGGTCACAAGGTCACGATCATCGAGAAGAGCAGCAATCTCGGCGGCGTCTGGGATCCCGCGCGGACCTATCCGGACGTGCAGACGCAGAGCCCCAAGGAGCTCTATCGCTACACCGACAAGGCCATGCCGGACGCCTATCCGGAATGGCCGAAGGGGCCGCAGGTGCACGCCTATCTGGCCGACTATGCAAAAGGCCATGGCCTCGATCAGTTGATACGCTTCAACACCGAGGTCGCCGGCATGAGCCGCCGCAGCGACGGCAAGCCCGGCTGGACGGTGGACTTGAAGACCCAGGACAACATGGCCCGCGAAGATTTCGACTTCGTCGCCATCTGCACCGGCCAGTTCAATGATCCGCAGGAGCTGAAGCTTCCAGGCGAAGACGCGTTCAGGGCAAAGGGCGGCCAGATCCTGCATTCGTCGACCTATGGCGATGCCTCGCTCGCCAAGGGACGCCGGGTCGTGGTGCTCGGTGGCTCGAAATCGGCCACCGACATCGCGGTCAACGCGGTCAATTCCGGCGCGCGCGAGGTCACCATCGTGTTTCGCGAGCCGGTCTGGCGCATTCCCTATTTCATCGGCGGCCTCATCAACTTCAAGCGCATCCTCTACATCCGCGCGCAGGAGGAGATGTTTGCGAGCTGGGGCATCGGGAAGATGGCACGGCTCGCACATGCCATCGCAAAGCCGTTCGTATGGGCGAACTGGCGCGGGCTGGAGAGCCTGCTGAAGGCCCAGCTCAAGCTTGCCAAATGCAAGATGGTCCCGGAGAGCAGGATCGAGGATGGCGTCAATTGCTCGGTGCCGATTGCAACCCCCGGCTTCTACCCGATGGTCGCCGACGGCCGCATCAAGGCGATCCGCGGCACTTTCGATCACTATGAAGGCGATCAGATCGTCATGAGCAATGGCGCGCGCGCGGGCTGCGACGTCGCGGTGCTCGCAATCGGCTACAAGCTCGGGGTGCCGTTCCTGCCCGAGGCCTATCGCAGCAAGCTGGTCGATCCGGATGGCCAATATCGGCTCTACCGCCTGATCGCCAATCCCGATCTGCCCGAGCTCGGCTTTGTCGGCTTCAATTCCAGCTTCTGCACCGTGCTATGCGCCGACATGGCAGCACATTGGCTGGTGCGCTATGCCGATGGGCAACTCGCGCGGCAGCCGAGCGCGGCCGAGATGCGCGACAATATCGAGATGATGCTGCACTTCAAGCGCGTGGAGCGGCCCGCGGCGGCCGTCTATGGCGGCCTGTGCGTCGCGCCATATCACTTCAAGCACTTTGACGAGTTGCTGGCCGACATCGGCACCAGCTTGCGCCGCCGCAGCGCGCTGACAGAGAAGTTCACGCCGCCCGATGCGGACGCCTATGCCAGGTTTCTTGGCTCGGCGCCCGATTACCAGGCCGTGCCGCGACTGGCGCTTGCGCAGGCGTCCTAGAACATACGTGATTGAGCAGGTGGGCAGCGTCCTTCACCTCTCCCCTGCGGAGAGGTGAAGGAGCGGCGCCAGCCTTCGCGGGCGAGCCCCGATATGCCCTTCCTCCATTTGCGTTGTACGCTCGTACAAGTTATGAGAACGCACAGAAAAGCGTGCTCCCGGGGAGGAATAAGTATGACGCCGTCGACCACCAGATTCCGCAGCTTGTTTGTTGCGCTTGCGGCCTTGCTGCTGTTTACCGGTGCGGCTGACGCCGCCGAGGTGCACGTCATGATCTCGGGCGGTCTCACCGCCGCCTTCAACGCGCTGGTGCCTGAGTTCGAGAAGCAGACCGGCAACAAGGTGGTGGTGGCTTACGGTCCCTCGATGGGCACGACCACGAACGCGATCCCGGTGCGGCTCGAGCGCGGCGAGCCGGCGGACGTCTTGATCATGGTCGGCTATGCGCTTGGCGATCTCATCAAGAAGGGCAAGGTGGTCGAGCAGAGCCGCGTCGATCTCGTGAAATCCCCGATCGCCATTGCGGTGAAGGCAGGCGCGCCCAAGCCCGACATCTCGACCAGCGACGCCGTCAAGCGCGCGCTGCTGGCGGCGAAATCCGTCGCCTATTCCGACAGCGCCAGCGGCGTCTATGTCTCGACCGAGATGTTCGGCAAGCTCGGCATCACCGCCGAGATGAAGGACAAGGCGAAGATGATTCCGGCCACCCCGGTCGGCGAGATCGTTGCCAAGGGCGAGGCCGAGATCGGCTTCCAGCAGATGAGCGAATTGAAACCGGTCAAGGGCATCGACATCGTCGGCCCCCTGCCGGCGGACTTGCAGAAGATCACGGTGTTTTCGGCCGGCATCGCTACGGTCTCGAAGGAGCCCGACGCGGGCAAGGCGCTGATCAAGTTCCTCTCGACCTCGCCGGTCGCGAAGGAGGAGATGACAAAGAGCGGGCTCGAGCCGATTCCGGCGGGCGGGAATTGAGGCTGGCGCGCTACCTCCCTCTTGCCTCGCCCCGCTTGCGGGGAGAGGCCGGATTGCATCGAAGATGCAATCCGGGTGAGGGGGAGTCTCCGCGAACTCCTCGCTAGCCGAATTTGCGGAAGCAGCCCCTCACCCCGACCCTCTCCCCGTGAAGGACGGGGAGAGGGAGAACTGCGACCTACTGCGTCCGGATCGGCGAATCCTTTAGGCCGTTGTTGTCATAGGCCTGTCGCAGCACACCGTTTGATGTCGCGTCCGTCATGAACCTGGTCACGAAGGCCAGCGACTGCGGATGGTTCAGCGGCACGGCGACCGCGGTGATCGTCTTCTTGAACGTCTCGTCCAGCACCCTGGTGCCCGGAAGCTTCCTGGCCATGGCGTTGAGCTGGTCGCGCGAGAGTGCGAAGGCGTCGACCTCGCCGGCCTTCAAGAGGCCAAAGATCTCGTCATAAGTCGCGTAGCCCGTGACCTTTGCGTTCTTCAGATGCGCCTGCGCGCCGCGCATGGTCGTGGTGTTGTTGACGGCAGCGATCTTGATGCCTGGCTGATCGAGCGTCGCGAAATTCGTCACCGTCGAGCCCGCCTTGACGATGTAGGTTGCATCGGCGACCTCATAGGTCGGGCCGAACGACATCCTGCTTTCGCGCTCGGCGTCCTTCGGCAGGAACGCGACGTCCCAGGTGCCTTTGCCGGCGGCATCCGTGATCTCGCCGGAGTTCCGGTGCGCGACATATTCCACGGGCACGCCGAGCTGCGCCGCCATGGCCTTGCCGAGGTCGACGGGAACGCCGGCATAGCCGGTCTCGGTCCGGGTCGACCAGAAGGCGCCGCCCGCCGGGCTGATCGCGATCGCCACCCGCAATTTGCCCGTCGGCGCGATCTCGTCCTTCAATCCGTCTGCCGAAGCCGGCATCATCATCGCTCCCAGCAAGATTGCACAAAGGCCGAGGCCCGCCAAGGCCGGTGGAAATCGATTGAACATTGAGCGCCCTCCCCCTTCAACTCTTGCTGCGGTTCGCGAAACATCGTCCTTCATCTCGCGCCGGTTTGAAAAGACAAATTCCTGAAAGCTGGATCAAGATGTCCCCCCATGATCATGGCATATCGCGCCGCAGCGTCGGCCCGCAGAATGCAGCCGGTTTCAGGTTCCACCGGATACGGAATGTTGCTATGGAGACGCGAGCCTGCGCGCAGGCCTTGAGTACAGGGAGCATTGCAATGAGGCCTGCTCGTCCGCTTCACCCCAAGCTGCTCCACGGCAGGCATCCGCTGCGGCTCGCAGCTTTGAGCCTGGCGCTGATCGCGCTTGCCGGGTGCGAGCAGAACACCTACGCGCCGCCGCCCCCGCCGAAGGTCGATGTCGCGCTTCCCGTGCAGCGGGCAGTCACGCGCTATCTCGAGGCGACCGGCAACACCACAGCCGTCAAGCAGGTCGACCTCGTCGCGCGCGTCTCGGGTTTCCTGCAGTCGATCGACTACACCGACGGCGCCTTTGTCAAGGAAGGCACCACGCTCTTCACCATCGAGCCCGAGACCTACAAGCTCAAGCTCGACCAGGCGAAGGCGGCGGAAGCCGGCGCCCAGGCTTCGCTGAAGCAGGCCGAGGCCGATTTCCAGCGCCAGAGCGATCTCGTCGCGCGGCAGGCCGTGTCGCAGGCGACCCTCGACACATCAACGTCGAACCGCGACAATGCCCAAGCCAACCTGCAGCAGGCGCAGGCCAACACCAGGCTCGCCGAGCTCAACTACGGCTACACCAGGGTGACGGCGCCGTTCGACGGCATCGTCAGTGCGCATCTCGTCTCGGTCGGCGAATTGGTGGGCGTGTCCTCCCCGACCCAGCTTGCGACCATCGTGGCGCAGGATCCGATCTGGGTGAATTTCAACGTCAATGAGCAGGACGTGCTGAGGTTTCGCGCCGAAGCCAGGCGGAAGGGCCTCACGGTCGACGACCTCAAGAAGACGCCGGTCGAGGTCGGGCTGCAGACCGAGGATGGCTATCCGCATGTCGGCAACCTCGACTATGTGGCGCCGACGCTCAACCAGTCGACCGGCACGCTCGCCGTACGCGGCATCATTCCGAATGCCAAGCGCGTGCTCTTGCCCGGCCTGTTCGTCCGCATCCGCGTTCCCGTCGAGACGCAGGAGGATGCGCTGCTCGTTCCCGACACCTCGCTCGGCAGCGACCAGAGCGGCCGCTATGTGCTGGTCGTCAACAAGGACAATGTGGTCGAGCAGCGCAAGGTGACGATCGGGCCGGTCGACAACGGCCTGCGCGTGATCGATTCAGGGCTCAAGCCCGACGACCGCGTGGTGATCGCCGGGCTCTTGCGCAGCATTCCGGGGCAGAAGGTCGATCCGCAGCTGCAGAAGATCGTCGAGCCGCAGGCCGCCGCGAAATAGGCGTCCGCCACTGAAGGTCCTCGCGACAAGGAGCGGGCCATGATCTCCAAATTCTTCATCGAACGGCCGGTCCTCTCCAATGTGATCGCGCTGCTGATGATCCTGATCGGCGCGGTGGCGTTGCTCGATCTGCCCATCGCGCAATATCCCGACGTGGTGCCGCCGACCGTGCAGGTCACCACGCGCTATCCCGGCGCCAGCGCCAAGACCGTGGTCGACACCGTGGCGCTGCCGATCGAGCAGCAGGTCAACGGCGTCGAGGACATGCTCTACATGCAGTCCTATAGCGGCGCCGACGGCACCTATACGCTGACCGTGACCTTCAAGATCGGCACCGACCTGAACTTCGCGCAGGTGCTGGTGCAGAACCGCGTCTCCAGCGCGCTGTCGCAACTGCCGCAGTCGGTGCAGAACCAGGGCGTCACGGTGCAGAAGCGGTCGACCTCGATCCTTTCGTTCGTGACGCTGATATCGCCGGACGCCAAATATGACAGCCTGTTCCTGAGCAACTACGCGACCATCAACCTGCGCGATGAGCTGTCGCGGCTCCCAGGCGTCGGCAATGTCACGGTGTTCGGCGCCGGCCAATATTCCATGCGCATCTGGCTCGATCCGAACAAGCTGCAGGCGCGCGGCCTCGTCCCGCAGGACGTGATCCAGGCGATCCAGCAGCAGAGCCAGCAGGTGTCCGCCGGCCAGGTCGGCAGCCCGCCCACACCGCCCGGACAGGCGTTCCAATATACCCTCAATGTCAACGGACGGCTGGAGGATGCGAGCCAGTTCGAGAACATCATTGTCAAGACCGGCAACAATGGCGACGTCACGCGGGTGCGCGACGTCGGCTCGGTCGAACTCGGCGCCCAGACCTACAGCCAGATCTTCTCGCTCAACAACCAGCCGGCCGCCGGCATCGGCGTGTTCCAGTCGCCCGGCGCCAACGCACTGGAGGTGCAGCAGGCGGTCGAGAAGAAGATGGCGGAGCTGGCGCGCGCATTCCCGCAAGGCATCAAATACGACACGCCGTTTGATACGACAAAGTTCGTCTCGGCGTCGGTGCACGAGGTCTACAAGACCCTGATCGAGGCCGGCGTGCTGGTGCTGGTGGTGATCCTGCTGTTCCTGCAGGACTGGCGCGCCATGCTGGTGCCGGCGACCACGGTGCCCGTCACCATCATCGGCGCGTTCGCGGCCATGGCCGCGCTCGGCTTCACCATCAATCTGTCGACGCTGTTTGCCATCGTGCTCGCAATCGGCATCGTGGTCGACGATGCCATCGTGGTGGTCGAGGGCGCCGCGCACAACATCGAGCAGGGCATGAACGGCCATGATGCCGCGATCCGAGCCATGGACCAGCTGTTCGGACCGATCGTCGGCATCACGCTGGTGTTGATCTCGGTCTTCCTACCGGCCTCGTTCCTGCCGGGGCTGACGGGCCGCATCTATGCACAATTCGCGCTGGTGATCGCGGCGACCGCCCTGCTCTCCGCCATCAACGCCGCGACCTTGAAGCCGACCCAATGCGCGTTGTGGCTGCGCCCGGCGGTGCCGATGGAAAACCGCAACTGGTTCAACCGCGGCTTCAACAATGTCTATGGCCGGCTGGAGCGCCGCTATGCCGGGCTGATCGGCGTGATCTCGCGCCATGCCGGCGTGTCCGTCACCATTGCGCTGATCCTCATCGGCCTCGGCTTCTATGGCCTTGCCCGCGTGCCGACCGGGTTCCTGCCGATCGAGGACCAGGGCTATCTGATCGCCGCCGTTCAGCTGCCCGATGGCGCCTCGCTCGACCGCACCGAGGCCGTGCTGAGGCAAGTCTCGGACATCGCGCAGAAGACCCCCGGCGTGGCACAGGTCACCACCATCGCCGGCATTTCAGCGCTCGACAACAGCGCGAGCCTGGCGAACGCCGGCGTCGCCTATATCGTGCTGAAGGATTGGGACTCCCGCGGCAAGGGCGAGGATTTGCGCTCGCTGGTCTATGGGCTGAACGACAAGATGGCGGATATCATGGAGGCGCGCGTCCTGGTGATCCCACCGCCGCCGATCCAGGGCATCGGCAATGCCGCCGGCTTTGCCATGCAGGTCGAGTTGCGCAACGGCAGCAACGATTATGCGCAGCTGCAGGCGATCACCAACGCGATGGTCGAGAATGCGGCGAGCCAGAGCGCGCTGCAACGGGTGCAGTCGCCGTTCCGCGCGGCGGTGCCGCAGTACAATGTCGAGATCGACCGCATCAAGACCAACACCCTCCACGTCACCACGGATGAGGTTTTCTCGGCGCTTTCGAGCTATCTCGGCTCGTCCTTTGTCAACCAGTTCAACAAATTCGGCCGCGTGTTCCAGGTCTACACCCAGGCCGACTCGCAATTCCGCCTGACCGCGCGCGACATCGAAAACATGCAGGTGCGCAACCAGAACGGCGACATGATCCCGATCGGCACCGTCGCCAAGATCACGCCCGCGGTCGGCCCGTCGCTGATCAGCCTCTACAATCTCTATCCGTCATCGAGCATCGTCGGCCTGCCGGCGCAGGGCTATAGCTCCGGCCAGTCGCTCAGCCTGATGGAGCAGATCGCGGACAAGACGCTGCCGCCCGGCACGGGTTACGAATGGACGGCGATGTCGTATCAGGAAAAGGCGGTCTCGCACCAGATCTACTACGCCTTTGGCCTTGCCATGCTGCTGGTGTATCTGGTGCTCGCCGGACAATATGAGAGCTGGCTCACGCCAGTGGCCGTGATCCTTGCGGTGCCGCTGTCGCTGCTCGGCCCGACCATCGTGCTCGAGGGATTGAAGATCGACAACAATCTCTACGTCCAGATCGGCCTGATCCTCCTGATCGCGCTCTCGGCCAAGAATGCGATCCTGATCGTCGAGGTCGCGGTCGAATTGCACCGCGACCACGGCAAGCCGGTGATCGAAGCCGCCATCGACGCCGCACGCGCGCGCTTCCGCCCGATCCTGATGACGTCGTTCGCCTTCATCCTGGGCGTGGTGCCGCTGGTGCTGGCGACCGGCGCCGGCGCCAGCGCACGCAAATCGATCGGCATCACCGTGTTCTCGGGCATGCTGGCCTCGACCTGCCTTGCCGTGCTGTTCGTGCCGGCCTTCTTCGTCATGGTGCAGCGGTTCGAGAACTGGCGCGCCGAGCGGACGAAGAAGGCGCCGGCCGCGAAGCCGGCAACACAGGCTGAAGCTTGACCGAGGCTTAGATCGCCGCTGAGGTCTGGATCTCCCGGGGCAGGATGACCGCAGCTGCAATCACCAGCAGGCAGAGGCCGGCGAAGGCATGCAGCATGGTGGCAAAGCCGCCCTGCTCATAGAGCCAGGCGACCAGCCCGACCGAGACGCCGGCGGCGGTGAAGCCGACGAAATAGCGCACCGCATAGGCCCGCGAGCGCCATTCCTCCGCGGTGTACTTCCCGACCATGGCGTCATTGACGGTGACCTGGCCGAATGCGCCCATCACGATGCCGATCGACACCAGGATCAGCGGCAGGTTCGACAGCGTCGCCGCAAGATAGAGCAGCGGCGCCAGCACGACGGAGAGCGGCAGCGCCACCGTCTTCAGCGAATGCCGGTCAAGCAACCTGCCGATGGTGTATTGTGTCATCGCGCCGAACACATAGACCCCTGCCGCGATGACACCCAGCAGCGCCGGGCTCCTGGTGAGGCCTGCGAGGCGCTCGGCGAACAGCTTTGGCAGTGCGACCGTCACCGCGTTGAAGGTCGTGGAGATCGCGATCACCACGATCAAGAGCGAGACGATCACCCGCCACATGTCCTCCTTCGCCACCCGCGCCTGCGCCGCCGCCTGTTTCGAACCCTTGCGATCCTCGTGCACGATCGTGAGCGCAAAGGCGATGCCGATCAGGATGGTGACGATGCCCGGAATGATGAACGCAAAGCGCCAACCGAGATATTGCCCGATCACCCCTGTCACCAGCGCCGATGACGCGACGCCGAGATTGCCGAAGACGCCGTTGATGCCCATCTCGCGGCCGAGCTTGTCGGCATAGGACACGAGCATCGCGGTGCCCACGGGATGATAGATCGAAGCGAAGATGCCGATCGACAGCAGTGCCGCGCCGAGTTGCAGCGGCGTCTGCACAAAGCCGACCGCGATCATGGACAGCCCGATGCCGACGAAGAAGATCACCATCATGTGGCGCCGGCTCCAGCGGTCGCCCAGCCAGCCGGTCAGGAGCGAGCCCGCGCCAAACGCGACAAAACCCGGCGTCGCATAGGGCAACAGCTCCGAATAGGCCATGTTGAGCGCCGGTCCCATGATGATGACGGCGGCGGCAAAGATCAGCATGGAATAGTGGTCGATGAAGTGCGCGGCATTGACAAAGCCGATCACCCGTCCCGGACGATTCATCAGTCCAATCCTTTTCTTATTCCGGAATTTTCCTTCCCCAGAATTTCGTTATAGGTTGTCGGGATGACGGGATGCCGCCAATGAGTATCGTCGAAACGCCAATCCACGCTCTGGTCCCTGACCGCCGCACCGCGGAAGGTGGCGTGCATCTCGTTGCACGGCACTATGCGAAGGGCACCCGGCTGCATCCGCACATGCACCGCGAGGCGCAGCTGGTCTATGCCGCGAAGGGCACCATGCAGGTCACGACGCCCAAGGGCCGCTGGCTGGTGCCGCCGGACCGGGCGGTCTGGGTCCCGGCGCTGCTCGAGCACGCCATCGACGTGCTCGCCGATATCGAGATGCGCACGGTGTATTTCGATGTCGACTGGCTCAGACGCGCGCCGCGCAACAGGAGCCTCGCGCGCGAATTCGTGGCGCGGGTGTCGCCCCTGCTGCAGCAGGCGATCCTGGCGCTGTTCGATGACCAGGGCGATCCCGAGCGCACCGCTCTGCTGATCAAGCTCGCCATGCTGGAGCTGCGCCGGGCCGACGATTCCGCGACCTTCATCCCGCTGCCCCAGGAGCCGCGCTGCCGCCGCGCGGCCGAGCTGGTGCTGGCAGACCCGGCCGGCGCGCACGACATCGATCTCGTGGCGGCGAAGATTGGAACCTCGGCCCGGACCTTGTCGCGGTTGTTCTCCGCGGAGACCGAGCTCTCGTTCAAGAGCTGGTGCCAGCGGGCGCGGATCGCCGCGGCCATCGAGCGGCTGTCAACCGCGACCAACGTCTCGATCAAGCAGGTCGCGGGCGAGCTCGGCTATGCCAGCCTGCCTGCGTTTTCCCACGCCTTCCGGCAGGTTACAGGGAGGACGCCGAGCGAATTTGCCCAAAGGGCTTGATTTCCTCTCGACCACATCCGCCGCAATCCCGGTCAGCATGACGAATTGTTGTGCTTGATCCGCGCCCACTTCGCCTTAAATCCATGTAACATCCGCCCGCACGCTCAACGGATTCGATCAGTCGCAATGGCCAACGCCTTCTTCACCGACCTGCTTGCAACCATCTCGGAGCGGGGTCGCACCCTGCTCCGCCGCGGTCAGCCGGATGATGGCAAGGAGGACGCCGCCGGCCTGATCGACCTCTGCGAGGCGCTGCTGTCCGGCCGGGGCGAGGCGTCCGGCACGGCGATGGCCAGCGAAGTGATCGAGAGCTACCACAATCTCGATGAGGCGGAACGGCGCGCCTTCTTCCATGCGCTGGCGCACAATTTCGGCCCCGACCAGGACAAGGTCAACAAGGCCATCGAGGCCTGGATGGCGGATCCCGGCGACGGCAATGGCGGGGCGCTGCATTTCGCCTCCGAGCCGCGCCGGCAGGAGCTGATCCGAAGACTGAACCGCGCCCCCGGCGGGACCGGCGCATTGGTGGAGATGCGCGCCGACCTGCTCACGCTCCTGAACGGCCACAAGGACCTCGCGGCGCTCGACCGCGACATCGTGCATCTCCTGGCATCATGGTTCAACAGGGGGTTTCTCGTGCTGCGCAGGATCGACTGGTCGACCCCCGCAAACATCCTCGAGCAGATCATCCGCTACGAGGCCGTGCACGAAATCCGTGACTGGGACGATTTGCGCCGCCGCATCGACCCCATCGATCGCCGCTGCTACGCCTTCTTCCATCCTGCCATGCCCGATGCGCCCCTGATCTTTGTCGAGGTGGCGCTGACCGAGACAATTCCGGGTGCGATCGCGCCGCTGCTCGCGGTGAACCGTCAGCCGGTCCCGGCCGATCGCGCGCGCACCGCGGTGTTCTATTCCATTTCCAATACCCAGCGCGGGCTCGGCGGCATCTCCTTCGGCAACTTCCTGATCAAGCAGGTGGTCGAGGAATTGCGCCGCGAGCTGCCCAAGCTCGACACCTTCGTGACGCTCTCCCCGGTGCCGGGCTTCATGTCCTGGCTCAAGGATGCGAAGGACCTGCCGATCTCGGACGAAGACCGCGCGCTGTTGAAGCATCTCGACGAGCCCAATTGGTTCGACAATGCCGAACTCGCGGGCGAGCTGCGCGCCGTGGTCGAACCGCTCGCGGCCTATTACTTCCTCAAGGCCCGCACCGCCAAGGGCCGCCTGATCGATTCGGTCGCCCGCTTCCATCTCGGCAACGGTGCCCGGCTCGAGCGCATCAACTGGCTTGGCGATCTCTCGCCCAAGGGCCTGCGCGAGTCCGCCGGAATCATGGTGAACTACCTGTACCGACTCGATGACATCGAAAAGAACCACGAAGCCTATGCCAATGACGGCGAGGTGGTGGCGTCAAGCGCGGTGAAGAAGCTGTTGAAGAGTAATGAGGGCCGCAGGTTGCTGGACATCCGGCTGTCGTAAGTTTGCGGCGGGCACCGTCCTGGCGAAAGCTCTGCTGCGAGTTTCTTTCAATTTTTGGCACCGTCATTCCGGGCGGTCCGCAGGACCGAACTATGGTGCGCAGCTGCGCACCTGAGAATCTCGAGATTCCGGGTTCGATGCTTCGCATCGCCCCGGAATGACAGTGCAAATATCAGGAGCGCCCGCACAGCGCGGTCACCCTTCCTTCTTGTCCCTGAAATACGGCTCCACAGGCCCATGCACCTTGATGGTCAACGGATTGCCGTGGCGATCCTTGGCGTTGCCGGCGGTGACGCGGACCCAGCCTTCGCTGACGCAGTACTCCTCGACATTGGTCTTCTCGACACCCTTGAAGCGGATGCCGACATCGCGCGCCAGCACCTCCGCGTTGTAGTAGGGGCTGTTCGGATCGACCGACAGGCGGTCCGGCAGTGTGTCGTTTGCAGTCTGGTTCTTGTCGTTCACAATAGCGCCTCGATATCTCGCTTCAGGCTTTCGGGTCGTGTGGTCGGCGCATGCCGGGCCGTCACCTGGCCTTTGCGGTCGACCAGGAACTTGGTGAAATTCCATTTGATGGCGGAGCCGAGCAGGCCGGACTTCTCGCGCTTCAGATAGCCGTAGAGCGGATGCGCTTTCGGCCCGTTGACGTCGATCTTGTCGAACATCGGGAAGCTGACGTCGTATTGGCTTTGGCAGAACGCGCCGATCTCGCTGGCGCTGCCCGGCTCCTGGGCGCCGAACTGGTTGCAGGGAAAGCCAAGCACCGCAAAGCCGCGGCTGGCATATTCGCGGTGCAGCTCCTCCAGCCCGCGATATTGCGGCGTGAAGCCGCATTTGCTTGCGGTGTTGACGATCAGCAGCACCTGTCCTTCGAAGCGCTGCAGGGAGACCTCCTCGCCCGCAAGCGACTTGGCCGAAAAATCATAAACGCCTGGCATCGTCTCTCTGGTTTCAGCTCTTTAGCCTGCCGGATCGATCGGCGAGGCTGGCACGCCGCCGGCCTCGATCGCCTCGCCCGCGGCGAGGCAGAGGTCCTCGCGATAGCGCCCGGCCACGACCTGGACGCCGACCGGGGCTCGCCCGACCATTCCGGTCGAGACCGTTAGCCCAGGCAGGCCTAGGAAGGGAATAGCGATTTGGGTCAGCTGGGCGTGCCAGACCCGCGCGAAGGAAGCCTCATCCTTGCGGTCGAACTGGTCCGGGAACGGCAATTCGCCGGAAACCGGCATCAGCACCACTGGATATTGCTCCAGGAACAGCAGCCATTTGCGGGCGAGCGCGGCGCGGATGGTCAGCGCCGCCGACAACGCCGCCGCGTCGAGTGGAAACACCTTGTTGCGGTTGCCGCGCAGGCACGCCAGCGCGCCGGGATCACCCTCCTTCTCGGCGGCGGCAAGCTGCGCCTCATAGCCGTCGCCGAGCCAGAGCTTGGTCTGCTGCAACGCCGCCTCCTGCAGCGGCGGCGTGTCCTTGATCTCCTCGACAGTCCAGCCTGCCCGCTCCAGCCGCTTGCCGGCGTCAAGCACGGCGGCCCTCACCTCGGGCACCGGATCAAGCCCATCCGGATTGACACAGAGCGCGGCCCGCTTTGCGACCGGTGGTCCCTCCAGCGGCGCTGGCACCCACCAGGGATCGCGGGCGTCCTTGGCCGACATCGCCGCCAGCGCGAGGCGGAGGTCGCCAATGGTGCGCGCCAGCGGCCCGGAGACAGCGCTGATCTGCGGCCCGATCGGACGCTCCGGGAAGGTCGCATTGTAGGCGGCAACGCGGCCCACGGTCGGGCGCAGGCCGTGCACGCCGCAGGCATAGGCGGGGTAGCGGATCGAGCCGGCAATGTCGGTGCCATGGCCGATATGGCCGATACCCGCCGCAACCGCCGAACCCGCGCCTCCCGACGAGCCCCCGGGGGTTAGCGAGGGATCGCGCGGATTTTTGGTGTCCCCATGGACCAGGTTGCTGGTGAACCAGCGATAGGAGAAGGCCGGCGTATTGGTGCGGCCGAGAATGACCGCGTCGGCCTTGCGCAGATTGTCGACCACCGGGTTGTTGCTCCCGGCGATCTGGTCGCGCAGCTGCTTCAACCCGTTTGTGGTGGCAAAGCCCTCCTGGTCGATATTGACCTTCACCGTCACCGGCACGCCGGCCAGCGGGCCGACATCCTCGCCGCGGGCGATTTTCGCATCGACCTCGGCTGCCTGCTTCAGCACCTCCTCCGGCCTGTGATCGATCACGGCATTGAGCTTGGGGTTGACCGCATCCAGCCGCGCGAGGTTGGCGGTGGCGGCCTCGCGGGCGGACACCTTCTTGGACTTGACAAGCCCAGCGAGTTCGGCGGCCGACAGGCGCCAGAGGTCAGACATCAAGCAACTCCGTGGTTACGGCGGTGTTGTAGCGCCGGGAGGGTGCTGTGGCCAGCGGCCGGCCGGATGGGTCGTATGCGCTATGCCGACGCGGGTGCCTCTCTCGCACCGTCACCCTGAGGCGCCGTCGCAAAGCGACGGCCTCGAAGGGCGACGGCCCGGATGCAGCAGCGGGGCCGTGCATCCTTCGAGGCCTCCGCTACGCTCCGGCGCCTCAGGATGACGGGTCGAGATGGGGGGCTGCTTCTACCGTACCCTCGTCAAATAATACGCGAGGTCCGTGATCTGCTCCGGCGTCACAGGGCCCATCACGTCGGCCATGGTGCCGTCGTAGCCATGGCGGGAGTTGTCCTTGTATTCGCGCAAGGTCTTGTTGAGGTAGTCCTCGCGCTGGTCGGCAATGCGCGGGACGTTGTCGGCGCCGGAGAAGTCGGGACGGTGGCAGGCGTTGCAGTGATACTTCACTGTAAGCTCGGCCGCGCGCTGCATGCGCGCGGGGTCGGGTGTATCGGCAGGGGGCTTTGGTTTGGGCAGCTTGGCGATGAAATCAGAGAAGTTGCGCAAATCATCGTCGGTCATCGCCTTCGTCATGTCGTTCATCGGCTCGAAGCTGCGCAACTTCTCGCGGAACATGAAGAGCTGGATCAGCGCATACGGCGCCTGCTGACCGCCAAGCGAGGGCGTGAGGTCCGTTGCGGACTGCCCGTTCTCGCCATGGCAGCCGAAGCAGACCGCGGCGCGCTGCTCGATGGTCTCTGAATTTGCGGATGAAGCGAGCAGGACAAGCGCCAGCGCGATTGTTGTTTTTTGCATCCACCCGTCCTGACGCCTACACACACTCCGTCGTTCCGGGGCGGTGCGATAGCACCGAACCCGGAATGACGACATCAACCAACTACTTCGCCGCGACCTTGGACTTGCCGTAACTCACGCGATAGACCGCGCCGTTATAGTCGTCGGAGACCAGGATCGAGCCGTCCTTGAGCAAAGCTACGTCGACCGGGCGGCCGAGATAGCTGTTGTTCTCGAGAAAGCCGGTGATCAGGGGCTCGATCGATTTCACCTTGCCGTCGTGATCGAGCTTCACCACCACGACATCGCCGCCGAACTTCTTGCTTCGGTTCCAGGAGCCGTGGCGGGCGAGGATGATCGCGTTCCTGTAGGACTTCGGGAACATGCTGCCGGTATAGAAGCGGAAGCCGAGCGCCGCCGCATGCGGGCCCATCAGGCCGACCGGCGGGGTGAACTCGCTGCAGGAATGCCCCCAGCCGAATTCGGGATCGGGAATGTCGCCCTGATAGCAATAGGGTGCACCGAAATCCTCGCCCACCTTGGTGATCCGGTTGAGCTCATCCTGAGGGACATCCTCCGACAGCCAGTCGCGGCCATTGTCGGTGAAGTACATCTGCTTGTTTTCCGGATTCCAGTCGAAACCGACGGAATTGCGGACGCCATAGGCTACGACCTCCGCGCCCGATCCATCGAGATTGATGCGGCGGATCTGGCCGTGCGCGTCGTCATGCAGCACGTTGTTGCCGGGCTGGCCGACCGGCACATAGAGCTTGTTGTCGGGGCCGATGGCGATGAACTTCCAGCCGTGCGCCTCATCCTTGGGCAAGTTGTCGTAGATCACGGTCGGCTTGGGCGGATTGTCCAGCACGTCCTCGACATGGTCGATCTTGGAGATCTTGGACAGTTCCGCGATGTAGAGCGTGCCGTTGTGGAAGGCGACGCCGTTCGGCCGGTAGAGCCCCGAGGCCAGCACCTTGACCTCGCGCTTGCCGTCCTTGTTGACGATGGCATAGACCTTGTCGACCAGGCGGCTGCCGACGAACACGGTGCCCTTGTCGCCCACGGCAAGCGAGCGCGCATTGGCCATGCCGGCGGCATAGACCTCGATGTTGAAGCCGGAGGGCACCTTCAGCTTCGCCACCGGCAGCTTGTCGGGCGCTGCGGGCAGCGGGGGTGGCGCGACCGGTGCAAGCTTTTGCGCAGCCTCGTTGTCCGGGCGCCCGATCAGGGGGGAGCCCGGCGGCAGCGGTTGCGCCGCCTGCTGGGCGACCGCACTGAATGTCGATGCAGCAAGAAAAGCGCCGGCCAGCAGCATGCTGCGCGGCGACGAATGACCGTTCATATGGTCCTCCCCATGTGTCGGCGGTTATCCTCGCCACCAGCCATCGGCCAGCTCGGGTCCGCCTTTTTTGAGGAGAACAGTTTGTGAATTTTTCAGGGCCGGCGCAAGGGCATCGGGAAGGCTATCAACCTAGTGCCGGGTGACCGACTGATCAGGCAGCTCGAAAAAGGCCTCCGAGAATGGAAACTCCAGCACCACCTCGCCCTCCTCGTCCGTCACCTCGATGACGGCGCTGAGCAACGGTGGGACGGCTCCTTCACTGCGTATCAGTTCCAGGATCATTGCGCGCGCGACTTCCCAGGCGCGATCCGCATTGCGCAGCTCTTCCCCTTCGGGATCCTCGACCAGCTCATCGCCGATCCGGGTGTTGAAGAAATATCTGGCCATTGCATTCCATTGGGGTTCTGGCGGCGAAATTGGAAGGCTCCTCGCCCTCACAACTGCTTTATTGGAGAAATTATCCGACAAGCGTGTCGCCTCCGCTACGCAACAAACGCATCCGACCGCGCTCAGCACCACGAAAATGCCGATGTGTTGCTCGTTTGCGCCCCTCCGGTAATACCGCGGGACCGCGGCGCTTTTGCGCTGCAAAAGCGACTCACGTTGTATTGCCACGTGAAAATTTCACTAGCGAAGTTCTTACCGCGCGCTACCTTGTCGAGTGGGACGGACAACCCCATTCAACCTTGATCCGGCGGACCAAAAAGGAGAGCCAAAATGGCCTGGAAAGCACCCAAGATCGTCGAAGTGCCCGTGGGCATGGAAATCAACATGTACGCCTGCGCCGCTCGCAAGTAAGCGGTCGCTATCGCTTCAATCCCGAAGCAGATGAAGCTCCGGACGCAACTCGTTCCCGCGGCGGGAATAGGTTGTGTCCGGCTTTCGCTTTTTGTTTCGTTCTGTTTCTCTTTTGAGTGCAATCCAGGAGACGGGTCATGCTTCGCATCGTCGTCCTGGGAGCCGCAGCGGGCGGCGGAATTCCGCAATGGAATTGCGGATGTCCGGTATGCCGCGCGGCCAGGGCTGACCAGCCGGAATTGAGACGCACGCAGTGCTCGATCGCTTTGTCCGCAGACGGCGATCACTGGTTCCTGATCAACGCTTCGCCTGACCTGCGCCAGCAGCTGATCGCAACGCCGCAGCTTCATCCGAGGAAGGGACAATTGCGCCACTCGCCGGTCACAGGCGTGATTCTCTGCAACGGCGAGGTCGATGCGGTGGCCGGGCTGCTCTCGATGCGCGAAGGCTCGCCGTTTACAATTTACGCACATCCAGGCGTGTTATCGATCCTGAAAGCGAACAGCATCTTCAACGTGCTGTCAGAAGCCAACGTCAAGCGTCAGCCCATCACAATCGACCAGCCGTTCGAGCCGCTTCTGCCTGACGGCAGGCCGAGCGGCATCGAGATTCTGCCGTTCGCGGTGCCTGGCAAGGTCGCCTGGTATCTGCGCGACAAATCTCTCCCCGGCGGGCGCGGCGATGAGATCGGCGACACGATCGGCCTGCGCATCCGCGACAAGGCGACGGACAAGCATGTCTTCTTTCTCGCGGCCTGCGCCCGTGTCACGGATGATCTGAAGGCGCTGCTTGGCGGCGCTGCGCTCGTGTTCTTCGACGGCACGGTGTGGCGCGACGACGAGATGATTGCGGCGGGGCTCGGCCAGAAGCGCGGCCAGGATATGGGCCATATCGCGATGTCCGGAACCGACGGCGCGATCGAAAGTCTCGCTGGCCTCGGTATCGACAGCAAGCTATTCCTGCATATCAACAACTCCAACCCGGCGCTGCTTGCGAATTCCGAAGAGCGAAAGGTGTTGGAGCGCGCGGGCTGGCAGATCCCGGCGGACGGAATGGAGATTGTGCTGTGAGCGTTGATGTCGCGACCACCATGACCGCGCTGTCGATCGGCAAGGGCGTGACGCTCAATAGCGCCGCCGATCTCGAAGCGACGCTGCGGCGGATCGGCGAGGTGCGCTACCACAATCACCACCCGTTCCATAAGCTCCTGCATGGCGGCAAGCTGAACAAGGGCCAGGTGCAGGCCTGGGCGCTGAACCGCTATTATTACCAGAGCACGATTCCGATCAAGGATGCGGTCGTGATCTCGCGCTTTCGCGACCGCGCGACGCGGCTGGAATGGCGCCACCGGATCGAGGATCATGACGGCGATACGGGCCAGGAGGGCGGCATCGAGCGCTGGCTGAAGCTGACCGAAGGTCTCGGCCTCGACACCGCTTACGTGGAATCCACCGAAGGCATTTTGCCGGCGACGCGCTTTGCGGTCGAGGCTTATGTGCATTTCTGCCGCGACCGCACTCCGCTGGAAGCGATCGCTTCCTCGCTGACGGAACTGTTCGCGCCGAACCTGCATGAAGAGCGCATCAGCGGCATGCTGCAGCACTATGATTTCGTCAACCCCGACATCATGGCCTATTTCAAGCGTCGCCTGTCCCAGGCGCCGCGCGATGCCGGGTTTGCATTGGAGTACGTCAAGGAGCACGCCAGGACGCCAGAGCAGCGCGAGGCGGTATGCAATGCGCTGATCTTCAAGACCAATGTGCTGTGGGTGCAGCTCGACGCGCTCTATCATGCCTATGTCAACGGCCACGTTCCGCCGGGCGCGTTCGTCCCCAGGGACAAGTGAGAAGCGATGGCTGCAGCACGCAACATCACCGTCAGCGAGGCGAGCCGGCCCGTGTTGCCGCGGCACGCCAAGCTGAAATATGACGAGACCCGCAAGGTGTGGGTGATCCTTGCGCCCGAGCGCGTGCTGGCGCCGGATGAAATCGCGGTCGAGGTGCTGCAATTGTGCGACGGCGTGCGGAACGTCGCCGCGATCGTGGATGAGCTGGTGGCAAAATATGCCGCACCGCGCGAGGCGATTGCGACCGATGTGGTCGCCATGCTGCAGGACCTTGCGGACAAGGGCTTTCTAACCGAAGCACGCGAGAAGACACCATGAGTGACGAGCTCGCAGACACCAAGGCGGCGCATGATCCGAGCGATGGCCTCGCCGTGCTGGAATCCAGCACCTCCACTGCCGAGACGTTCGGCATTCCGCTCGCGGTGCTTGCGGAGCTGACCCATCGCTGCCCGCTGCAATGCCCCTATTGCTCCAACCCGCTCGAGCTCGACCGCGCCTCAACCGAGCTTTCGACCGCGGAATGGAAGAAGGTGCTCTCGGAGCTTGCCGAGATCGGCGTGCTGCAGGTGCATTTCTCCGGCGGCGAGCCGACCGCGCGGAAGGATCTCGTCGAGCTGGTGCAGCATGCGAGCGATGTCGGGCTCTATACCAACCTGATCACCTCGGCCGTGCTGCTCACGCGCGACAAGCTGGCCGCGCTGGCGGATGCGGGGCTCTGCCATGTCCAGATCAGCTTCCAGGGCAGCGAAGCAGCAAGCGCCGACCGCGTTGCGGGCTTCAAGGACGCACACAAGAAGAAGCTCGAGGTGGCAAAATGGACGCGCGAGCTCGACCTGCCGCTCACAGTCAACGCCGTGATGCATCGGCAGAACCTGCATCAGTTGCCCGACATCATCCAGATGGCCGTCGATCTCGACGCCGATCGGCTCGAGGTCGCCAATGTGCAATATTACGGCTGGGCGTTGAAGAACCGCGCCGCCCTGATGCCGACCTTCGACCAACTCGAGGAGACGACGCGGCTTGTTGAAGACGCGCGTGAGCGGCTGAAAGGCGTGCTCACCATCGACTATGTGATCCCGGACTATTATGCGCTGCGGCCGAAGAAATGCATGGGCGGCTGGGGCCGGCAGTTCTTCAACATATCGCCGCAAGGCAAGATCCTGCCCTGCCACGCCGCCGAGACCATCACCGGGCTCGCATTCGAATCCGTGCGCTCCAATCACTCGATCGCCTGGATCTGGCAGAACTCGGAAGCCTTCAACCGCTATCGCGGAACTGGCTGGATGCCGGAGCCTTGCCGCTCCTGCGAGTACAAGGAAGTGGATTTCGGCGGCTGCCGCTGCCAGGCCTTTGCGCTCACTGGGGACGCCGGCAACACCGATCCAGCCTGTACGCTGTCGCCGATGCATGAGCAGATCTTCAGGCAGGCCGAAGCGGAGTCGGCCGCGGGCGCGACCCGCTTCCTCTACCGCAATTTCGCCGGCGGCACGCTGGAGCCATCCGACGATGGCGCCTGACGCCGACGCGCGCAGATTGCGGCGCGGCGATCCGTTCGCGCCCTTGACGTCGGTGATGCTGCCGGTCGGCGATGGCCACGAGATCCATGTCGAGACCGTCGGCTGCGCGCGCGGCATCCCCGCGGTCTATCTCCATGGCGGACCCGGCAGCGGCTGTCAGCCGGATCATCGCCGGCTGTTCGATCCCGAGCGCTTCCACACGGTGCTGTTCGATCAGCGCGGCGCGGGCCGCAGCCGGCCGAAGGGTGGTCGCGAGGCCAATACGCTGGCGCATCTGATCGCGGACATGGAGACGATCCGCGACAAGTTCGGCTTCGAGAAGTGGCTGGTGGTCGGCGGCTCCTGGGGCGCGACGCTGGCGCTGGCCTATGCGCAGGCGTATCCCGAGCGCGTCTCCGGCATTGCGCTGCGCGCGACGTTTCTCGGCACGGCCCGCGAGGTCGAGACCGCATTCTGCGAGACGCTGCCGCGCTTCTATCCCGGCCTCAGCCAGGATTTTCTTGGTCTTCTGACGGACGAAGAACGTACGCAGCCAATGCAGACCTATTGGCACCGCATTCTCGATCCCGATCCGGCGGTGCACGGTCCGGCCGCTCGGGCCTGGCACGACACCGAGCGCATTCTCTCTGGGCACGCGCCGTCACGCACGCGACTGGATCTCGCAGCGCTGAGCGGCAACGGCACGCTACCGTCCACGCCCTTCATGGAAGCGCATTACTTCCAGAACGACAGCTTCATGCGTCCAAACCAGCTGCTCGACAACGCGGCAAAGCTTGCCGGCATTCCCGGCATCATCGTGCAGGGCCGCTACGACCTGCTGTGCCCGCCCGCGACATCGCAAGGATTGGCAGCGCGCTGGAGCGATGCCGAAATCCGCATCGTCGAAGGCGCCGGCCACACGCTGTACGATCCCGGCGTGCGCGATGCCGTGATGCGCTCGATCGCGGATCTTGCGACGAAGGCTCGATGAAACTCTGTTAGTTTGTTATGACGCACTGACCCCGTCACCCTGGTGCCTCCGCTTCGCTACGGCGCCTCAGGATGACGGGTTAAGAGCGCGGAGGAGAACAAGAAAATGCCGATCGCCGGAAAAGGCATGCTGCTGACGTCGATGGATGTCGACCCGGCCAACGAAGCCGACTTCAACCGCTGGTACGACCGCGAGCACCTCGAAGAGCGCGTCGCCATCGAGGGCTTCCTCGAGGCGCGGCGTTATGTGGCGCATACCGGCAGCCCGAAATTTCTCTTCCTCTATTCCACCAAAACCATCGACGTGCTGGACAGCCCGGCCTATCGCGCCAGGCTCGCCAATCCGACACCCTGGTCGGCGAAGACCATGGCGGGCTTCAAGAACATGATCCGGGCGGTGGCGCGCATCACGATCTCAAGGGGCACCGGCCGCGGCGCAGTGCTCGGCATCCTGAGACTGCGTCCCGAAGGCAATACGGATGATTTGCGCAATCAGCTCGCAACGCGGCTTGATCCGAAACAGCGCGACGGCATTATCTCCATGCATCTGCTCGAAAGCGATGCACGGCTCTCCGGCCCGACCAAGGAGTTGCCTGCCGCAGGCGGTGGTGCAAGCGACTGGTTCGTGCTGGTCGACGGCACCAGCGTCAGCGCCGTTTCATCCGTGCTCGCTGCCCAGTTTACCGGCAAGGCGGAACCACAAGGTGCAATGCAAATATCGTCGGGCATCTATGAGCTGATGTGGGATCTCGCCAAGAGCGATATCGTTCCGGTCTGAAAATAACCTGCAAATAACTTGATGCCCACATGTTGCGCCGCGAAAATCACGGCGTGCTCACGCAGTCTTGCGGCACTGCACAGGAGATAAAACGTCGATGGAACAAATTTGCCTTTGTGCATCAAGGAGATTGGCTCTAATAAGATAACCACATGATCCAATTCAGAAACTGAAAGGACGCCCTCTCGGCGTCCTCGCGAAAAAAGGCCGCGCGCTCGTAATATTGTTGGCGCGGACAGGTAGGGAATGAAACCGACTGATATCGCGGCCCCCGACTACTTTCACAAGGTGGTCGATTGCCAATGGGCCTGTCCAGCGCACACCCCCGTCCCCGAATATATCCGCTTGATCGCCGAAGGCCGCTACAGCGACGCCTACATGATCAATTGGAAGTCCAACGTGTTTCCCGGCATCCTGGGACGCACGTGCGATCGCCCCTGCGAGCCCGCCTGCCGGCGCGGCAGGGTCGAGGACAATCCGGTTGCGATCTGCCGGCTCAAGCGGGTCGCGGCCGACTTCAAGGACGACATCAGGCAGCTTCTGCCACGACCCTCGGCGAAAAACGGCAAGCGCATCGCGCTGGTCGGCGGCGGCCCAGCCTCGTTGACCGTGGCGCGCGATCTCGCCCCACTCGGCTATCACTGCACGGTGTTCGACGGCGATCCCAAGGCCGGCGGCATGATGCGATCGCAGATTCCAAAATTCCGCCTGCCTGATTCCGTGATCGACGAGGAGACGGACTACGTCCTCAACCTCGGCATCGAGTTCAAAGGCGGCCAGCGCATCGAGAGCATGAAGGCGCTGCTTGCGGACGGTTACGACGCCATCTTCGTCGGCTCCGGCGCACCGCGCGGCCGCGAGCTCGACATTCCCGGCCGCAAGGAAGCCGCCGCCAACATCCATATCGGCATCGACTGGCTCTCCTCGGTCTCCTTTGGCCATACCGACAAGATCGGCAAGCGCGTGATCGTGCTTGGCGGCGGCAACACCGCGATGGATTGCTGCCGCACCGCGCGCAGGCTCGGCGGCGAGGACGTCAAGGTGATCGTCCGCTCCGGCTTCGAGGAGATGAAGGCCTCGCCTTGGGAAAAAGAAGACGCCATGCATGAGGATATTCCGATCCTCAATTTCATGGTGCCTGTCGCCTTCGTGCACAACAACGGCAAGCTTACGGGCGTGACGTTCCAGAAGGTGAAGGCCGAATACGACGCCAAGGGCCGGCGCAACCTGGTGCCTTCAGGCGAAGCCGACGAGACCATCAATTGCGACGACGTGCTGGTGGCGGTCGGCCAGGAGAACGCCTTCCCCTGGATCGAGCGCGATTGCGGCATCGAGTTCGACAAATGGAACATGCCGAAGGTCGACCCGAAGACCATGGCCTCGACCCATCCAAGGATATTCTTCGGCGGCGATGCGGCGTTCGGGCCGAAGAACATCATCTGGGCCGTGGCACACGGCCACGACGCCGCGCTGTCGATCCACCGGATGATCTCGGGCGAAGACATCACCGAGCGGCCGCTGCCCGAGGTGCATGTCTCATCCCAGAAGATGGGAATCCACGAATGGAGCTACGACAACGACATCTCGCCCGAGAAGCGCTACAAGGTGCCGCACCGCGACAAGGTCATCGCGCTGAAGGACATCCGCGCCGAGGTCGAGCTCGGTTATGACGTCAAGCTTGCGCTGGGCGAGGCGCATCGGTGCCTGAACTGCGACGTGCAGACGGTATTCTCCGAGCCGCTTTGCATCGAATGCGATGCCTGCGCCGACATCTGCCCGATGGACTGCATCACCTTCACCGAGAACGGCGACGAAAGCGACTTGCGCACCCGCCTGAAGGCGCCGGCGCCGCATGCCGACCAGGCCCTCTACGTCTCAAGCGATCTCAAGACCGGCCGCGTCATGGTGAAAGACGAGGACGTCTGCCTGCACTGCGGGCTTTGCGCCGAGCGTTGCCCCACCGGCGCGTGGGACATGCAGAAATATCTCATCGATATGGTTCAAGCAGGTACGTCATGCCCGAGCAAAAGCAGATCAGCAGCGTAAACGACTTCGTCGTCCGCTTCGCCAACGTCAACGGCTCGGGCTCGGCCAGCGCCAACGAGCTGTTCGCCCGCGCCATCCTGCGCCACGGCGTGCCGGTTAGCCCACGCAACATCTTCCCCTCCAACATCCAGGGCCTGCCGACCTGGTACGAGGTGCGGGTGACGGAAGCCGGCCATCTCGGCGCCCGCGGCGGCGGCGTCGACATGATGGTGGCGATGAACCCGCAGACCTGGGACAAGGACGTCGCCTCCATCGAGCCCGGCGGCTACCTGTTCTATGATTCGACCAAGCCGATGCCGACGTCGAAATTCCGTGGCGACATCACCGTCATCGGCGTGCCGCTGACCGCGATCACCAACTCGACCTACAGCGATCCGCGCCAGCGCCAGCTGTTCAAGAACATCATCTATCTCGGCGCGTTGTGCGCCCTGCTCGAGATGGATCCCAAGCTGATCGAGCAGCTGATCGGCGAGCAGTACAAGGGCAAGGAAAAACTGCTCTCCTCCAACGTTCATGCGCTGCATCTCGGCCGCGACTGGGCGCTGCAGAATCTGAAATGCCCGATTGGCCTGCGCGTCAAGAAATCGGACAAGGTCGGGGACCGCATCTTCATCGAGGGCAACAGCGCGGCCGCGCTCGGCGCCGTCTATGGCGGCGCCACCGTCTGCGCCTGGTACCCGATCACGCCGTCATCCTCGCTCGCCGACGCGTTCGGCGCACATTGCAGGAAGTATCGCCACGATCCCAAGACCGGCGAAGCCAAATACGCCATCGTGCAGGGCGAGGACGAGCTGGCGTCGATCGGCATCGTGATCGGCGCCTCCTGGAACGGCGCCCGTGCCTTCACCGCGACCTCCGGCCCTGGCATCTCGCTGATGACGGAGTTCATCGGCCTCTCTTACTTCGCCGAGATCCCGGCCGTCATCATGAACGTGCAGCGCGCGGGTCCCTCCACGGGCATGCCGACCCGCACCCAGCAATGCGATGTCATCGCCTGCGCCTATGCCTCGCATGGCGACACCAAGCATGTGCTGCTGTTTCCGGAGGATCCCGCGGAAGCCTTCGAGTTCGCCGCGACCGCCTTCGATCTCGCCGAACGGCTGCAGACCACCATCTTCCTGATGCTCGACCTCGACATCGGCATGAACCACCGGCTGTGCCGTCCGCTCAAGTGGGACGACGCGCGGCAATATGACCGCGGCAAGATCATGACCGCGAAAATGCTGGACGAGGGCCGCGACTTCGGCCGCTATCTCGATGTCGACGGCGACGGCATCCCCTACCGCACGCTGCCCGGCACGCATCCGACCAAGGGCTCCTACTTCACCCGCGGCACGTCGCGCGACCGCTACGCGCGCTACTCCGAGGAAGGCCCTGTTTACGCCGATAACATGCAGCGCCTGGTCCGCAAGTTCGAGACCGCGCAGGACATGGTGCCACGGCCGCTGCAGGCCAATGCGGCCAAGCCGACCAAATATGGCGTGATCTATTTTGGCTCGACCTCGCCCGCCATGGACGAGGCGATCGGATTGTTGGAGGCGCGCGGTCACCTGCTCGATCGCCTGCGCATCCGCGCCTTCCCGTTCCACTCGAGCGTCGCGAGCTTCATCGCCGACCACGATTTCGTTTACGTGGTCGAGCAGAACCGCGACGGGCAGCTGCGCTCGCTGATCATCAACGAGAACGGCATCGATCCGGTGCGGCTGGTGTCCATCGTCCACTATGATGGCACCCCCATCAACGCCCGCTTCATCGCAGGCGCCATCGGCGACCACCAGGATCACCTCAAGGTGACGCCCCTCCGCAAGGCTGTGTCATGACCTATATTGCCAAGCCAAAATTTCATCATCCGGGCCTGAAGAAGAACGCGCTGGGCTTCACCCATCGCGACTACGAGGGCAAGATCTCGACGCTGTGCGCCGGCTGCGGTCACGACTCGATCACCGCCTCGATCATCGAGGCGTGTTTCGAGCTGTCGATCGAGCCGCATCGGGTCGCAAAAATCTCCGGCATCGGCTGTTCATCGAAAACGCCGGACTACTTCCTCGGCAATTCGCACGGCTTCAACTCGGTGCACGGCCGCATGCCTTCGGTGCTGACCGGCGCCAATCTCGCCAATCGCGAGCTGATCTACCTCGGCGTCTCCGGCGACGGCGATTCCGCTTCCATCGGCTTCGGCCAGTTCGCGCATTCGATCCGGCGCGGCGTCAACATGACCTATATCGTCGAGAACAACGGCGTCTACGGCCTCACAAAGGGGCAGTTCTCCGCCACCGCCGACCGCGGCTCGAAATCGAAGAAGGGCGTGACCAACACCGACAACGCCATCGACCTCGTCGCCATTGCGCTGCAGCTGGGCGCCACCTACATCGCCCGCAGCTTTTCCGGGGACAAGACACAGCTGGTCCCCGTGATCGCCGGCGCCCTGCAGCACAAGGGCGCGGCCTTCATCGACGTGATCAGCCCGTGCGTTGCCTTCAATAATCACGCGGGCTCGACCAAGAGCTTCGACTACGTCCGTGAACATAATGACGCGGTGAACCGGCTTGACGTGATCACCGGCCGCGATCCGATCACCGTCGACTACGCGCCCGGCACGGTGCAGATCGTCGAACAGCACGACGGCTCAAGGCTCGCACTGCGCAAGATCGACGCCGATTACGACGTGCATGATCGGGTGGCCGCGCAGGCGTTTCTGCAGAAGCACGCGGCGAAGGGGCAGATCGTCACCGGGCTGCTCTTTGTCGATCCGGACGCGGAAGACCTGCACAACCACCTCAACACGGTGGAGAAGCCGTTGAACTCGCTGGAAGCGGACGAGCTCTGTCCGGGCTCGGCGGTGCTCGACAAGATCAACGCGAGCTTGCGGTAGGTCAGGCTCCGACCTATCACCGTCATCCTTCGAGGCTCGCTACGCTCGCGCCTCAGGATGACGGATTGAGGTCGGCGTTCGCTTCAGCGCGATCTTGACGGCCTGAGCCTCGACCGGCCCCTCACGCCGCCGCCGGCTGCACCCGCGGATTGAGCACATATTCCTTCAGCACCTTGTCGTTGGAATCGACCTCCTGCAACGACACGTCATAGCTCCACAGGTCGGCCAGGTGCTGCAGCACGCGCTTGGCGTCCGGCTCGTGGAGCTGGGCGCCCTTCACGACATGGTGGCGCAGCATCAGGCGGCGGTCGCCGGCGAGGTCGACGTCGACGACCTCGATGTTGGGATCGATGTAGCCGACGTCATACTGCCTGGCGAGCTCGCGGCGAACGCGGCGGTAGCCGCGCTCGTCGTGGATCGCGTCCACCCTGATGCCGGCGCGCTCCTCGGGGTCATCATGCAGGTGGAACAGCCGAAGCTGACGGATCAGGTTCGGGCTCAGAAACTGGCTGATGAAGCTTTCGTCGCGGTAGTTGGCCCAGACGTCGCGCAGCACGGCCTCGACCCCGCCAGTACCTGCGATTTCCGGAAACCACTCACGGTCCTCCTCCGTCGGCTCGCGCACGATGCGCTCGATGTCCTGCATCATGGCAAAGCCGAGCGCGTAAGGGTTGAAGCCCGAGAAGCGCTGATCATCGAATTCGGGCTGGAACACCACGTTGGTGTGGGACTGCAGGAACTCCAGGAAGTTGCCGTCGGTGATGCTGCCCTGCTGATGCAGGCGGCTCATGATGCGGTAATGAACATAAGTCGCGGTGCCCTCGTTCATCACCTTGGTCTGGCTCTGCGGATAGAAATATTGCGCGATGTGACGGACGATGCGCAAAAGCTCGCGCTGCCACGGCGCCAGCCGCGGCGCGCTCTTTTCCAGGAAATACAGCAGATTCTCCTGCGGCAGGCCGAGCAGCTTGCGGCGACGCTCGATGCTGAGGGTCTTGCGGCTCTTGGACGGGCCCGACGGCACCGTGCGCCAGAGATCGTTGAACGCGGCCTCCTCATGGGCGCGGCGCTGGCCGGCGCGCTTCTCCTCCTCGCGCAGATCGATGTTCTTCTTGCCGGGATAGCGGTCGACGCCATGCGACATCAGGGCATGCGCGGCATCGAGCGTATGCTCGACCGCGGCATGGCCGTAGCGCTCCTCGCAGCTCTTCACATAGCGCTTGGCGAATTCGAGATAATCGAGAATGCCCTCGGCGTCGGTCCATTGCTTGAACAGGTAGTTGTTCTTGAAAAAGTGGTTGTGGCCGAACGCGGCATGCGCGATCACCAGGGTCTGCATGGTCGCGGTGTTTTCCTCCATCAGGTAGGAAATGCACGGCGAGGAATTGATGACGATCTCGTAGGCCAGCCCCATCAGGCCCTTGCGGTACGAGGCCTCGTGAAACGCAAAGTGCTTGCCGAACGACCAGTGCTTGTAGAACAGGGGCATGCCGACCGAGGAATACGCATCGAGCATCTGCTCGGCGGTGATCACCTCGATCTGGTTCATATAGGTGTCGAGCCTGAGCTCCTTGTGCGCGATGTCCTCGCACGCATCGTGAATGCGCTGCAGGGTGTTGAAATCCCAGTCCGCGCCTTCGAAGAGACGTTCGGTCATGAAGCGGCCTTTTCCTGATTGGCACGACGCTGGAACAGATCGTGGAATACCGGGAAGATCTCGCTGCGATCGCGGACCTTGCGCATCGAGAGATCCGCGCCATTGCCGCGCAGCCGCTCATAGAGCGACCACAGCGAGGAATCCGGCATCTCGAAGGAGTAGCCGCCGGCCTCGCCCACCTCGAGATAGGCAAAGAACTGGCAGACCGGCAGGATCGCGCCGGTCAGCAGGCGCGAGACCGCCTCGCTGTCGGAGATGGAGTTGTCGCCGTCGGAGGCCTGCGCCGCATAGATATTCCAGTCGGAGGGACGGAAGCGGGAGCGGACGATGTCGTTCATGCACTGCAGGGCGCTCGAGACCAGCGTGCCGCCCGACGCCGGGCCGTAGAAGAAGGTCTGCTCGTCGACCTCCTCGGCGCGGTCGGTGTGCCGGATGAAGACGATCTCGACATGGCGATAGCGCCGCTTCAGGAACACATAGAGTAGCATGTAGAACCGCTTTGCGAGATCCTTCATGTGCTCGGACATCGAGCCGGAGACGTCCATCAGGCAGAACATCACCGCCTGCGCCACGGGCTTTGGAATCGTCTCGAAGCGGCGGTACCGGATGTCGATCGGATCGATGAAGGGGATGCGCCTGGCCTTCGCCTTCATCGCGGCGATCTCGGCCTCGAGCTGGATGCGACGCTCCTCGTCCTCGCATTCGGCAAGTTCGGCCTCCAAGGCCGCGATGGTTTCGGGCCGCGGCCGCCGCAGCGCGACGCGGCGGGCAAGTGCGAGCCTCACCGTGCGGCTGACCGAGATGTTGGCCGGCGAGCCCGAAGTGGCGTAGCCGGCGCGCTGCAGCCCTTCGCTTTCGGCCTGGGCGAGCTTGCGCTTGGCGAGATCCGGCAATTCCAGATCATCGAGGAACAGATTGACGAACTCTTCCCGGCTCAGCACGAAGCGGAACGCATCCTCGCTGTCGCCCTGTCCTGGCTGCGACTTGCGGCCGCCGCCTTCGCCGGAGCGCGGCAGGATATCGCCTTCCACAAACTTCTTGTTGCCGGGCAGCACCATGTCGCGCGTGCCGCCCTCGCGGCGGAAGCGCGGCTCATCCATGCCATCGAGCACAATCGAGACTTCGCCGCCTTCCAGGACATCCTTGATGTCGCGGTCCTGCGAGGACTTCTTGACGGCGCTTTGAACCTGAGCCTTGGCCCGCCGCAAAAAGCGCTGGCGGTTCTCCAGGCTCTTGCCCCCGGGGTTCAAGCGCCGATCGATGACATGAAAAGCCACTCTGTATCCGCCTCCAGCCTGTACTGCCTCTCAAGCGCGACGCGGTCGATTTGATCCACGTCGCGCCTGAAGTCTTGCTCTAGCCGGCCTGCTTCACCCGCATATACCACTCGACCAGCCGCCGCACCTGCCGCTCGGTATAGCCGCGCTCGACCATCCGGGCGACGAAGTCGGCATGCTTCTTCTCGGTCTCGCCGTCCTTCTTGGAACCGAAGGAGATGACCGGGAGCAGGTCCTCGACCTGTGAGAATATCCTTTTCTCGATCACCTCGCGAATCTTCTCGTAGGACGTCCAGCCCGGGTTCTTGCCGCCATTGGCCGCCCGCGACCGCAGCGAGAACTTGACCACCTCGTTGCGGAAGTCCTTGGGATTGGCGATTCCGGCCGGCTTTTCGATCTTGGTCAGCTCCTGGTTCAACAGCTCGCGATCCAGGAGCTGGCCGGTGTCGGGATCCTTGAAGTCCTGGTCCTCGATCCAGGCGTCGGCGTAATCGACATAGCGATCGAACAGGTTCTGGCCATAATCGGAGTAGGACTCCAGATAGGCCTTCTGGATCTCGTGACCGATGAACTCCGCATAGCGCGGCGCGAGGTCGGCCTTGATGAATTCGAGATAACGCTTCTCGATCTCCTCAGGCAGCTGCTCGCGGCGGATTGAATGCTCCAGCACATACATCAGGTGGACCGCGTCCGCGCCGACTTCCTGGGTATCGTGGTTGAAAGTCGCCGCTAGCACCTTGAAGGCGAAACGGGTGGAGACACCGTCCATGCCTTCGTCGACGCCGGCCGCATCGCGATATTCCTGGACGCTGCGCGCCTTGGGATCGGACTCCTTCAGGCTCTCGCCGTCATAGACCCGCATCTTGGCGAACAGGGTCGAGTTCTCGTGCTTGCGCAGGCGCGACATCACCGAGAAGCGCGCCAGGGTGTCGAGGGTCGCCGGCGCGCAAGGTGCGGCGGCGAGCTCAGAGCCCTGGATCAGCTTCTCGTAGATCTTGCGCTCTTCGGTGACCCGCAGGCAGTACGGCACCTTGATGACGCAGATGCGGTCGATGAAGGCCTCGTTGTTCTTGTTGGTCTTGAAGCTCTGCCACTCCGCCTCGTTGGAGTGCGCGAGGATGATGCCGGAGAACGGGATCGCGCCGATATTCTCGGTGCCGATATAGTTGCCTTCCTGCGTCGCGGTGAGCAGCGGGTGCAGCATCTTGATCGGCGCCTTGAACATCTCGACGAATTCGAGAATGCCCTGGTTGGCGCGGTTGAGACCGCCCGAATAGCTGTACGCGTCGGGATCGTTCTGCGCGTAAGTCTCGAGCTTGCGGATGTCGACCTTGCCGACCAGCGAGGAGATGTCCTGGTTGTTCTCGTCGCCCGGCTCGGTCTTGGCAATGCCGATCTGGCGCAGCCGCGACGGCTGGATCTTGGCGACGCGGAATTGCGAGATGTCGCCGCCGAAGGCTTCCAGCCGCTTGTAGCACCACGGGCTCATCAGGCCGGTGAGGCGGCGGCGGGGAATGCCGTATTTCTCTTCCAGCATCGGCCCGAGCGTATCGGGATCGAACAGCCCGAGCGGAGATTCGAACACCGGGCTCAGCTCATCGCCGGCCTTGAGCACGTAGATGGGATGCACTTCCATCAGCTGCTTCAAGCGCTCGGCGAGCGAGGACTTGCCGCCGCCGACCGGGCCGAGCAGATAAAGGATCTGCTTGCGCTCTTCGAGTCCCTGCGCTGCATGGCGGAAGAAGCCGACGATGCGCTCGATCGTATCTTCCATGCCGTGGAAGCCGGTGAAGGCCGGATAGGAGCGAATCGTACGGTTCAAAAAGATACGGCCAAGGCGGGCATCCTTGGCCGTGTCGATCATCTGGGGCTCACCGATCGCCGCTAGTAGTCGCTCGGCCGCGTTGGCATATCGCATCGGATCTGTTCGACACGATTCCAGATATTCCGCCATCGACATGTCGGTCTGGCTTCGCGCCTCGAACGATCGGGCGAAGGCATTGAATAGAGAATCGTTGTACATGATCCCTCTCTCTCCGCGATAGGTTGCTGCACCTTCGATTCGGAGCTGAGCCAGGGAAAGCGTTTCCTGCTCAACGACGAATCAACGCAAGCACGCTGTCACCATTGAACGCTCTGCAGGCCTGTTTCGGCAATCCGTAGTGCATGCAGCCTCTGCCATATCAACAGGCACTTCGCTCAATAGTTCGGCAAAATCCCTTCCAATCCCTTAGTTTTGGCCCATTGTAGCCCCTTCGCAACATCCGTATGAACCCGGAGATACCTTCTCTCCGCACTGCACAAGCGTTTGTGATCAGCCTTGAGGCAACGTGCGTACCGGCCAGATGAACGCGGCCTGAACGCGGTCAAAGCCGGCCTTGAACGCGCTGCCGCACCGGCGCGACCCATCTGTAACGAACCAAACGCATGATCGTTCGTCGCCGCGATCCGGCGCGCCGCATCATGTCCCACAAAGTTGACGGAGTTACGGAGAGCCAGCATGACACGACCGATCCTGATGCTTCTTGCGATCGCAAGCTTTGCCGGCGCAGGCTTGGCCCAGGTCGTTCATGCTCCTTACGCGCACGCTTCCGACGCCATCGACCAGAACAGGGCCGACACTTTCGACAAAAACATGTTCATGCGTCCGCCCGGCGACAAGGCCTCGGCCTGTTTTATGCGCCGTTATGACGCAGATCATGTGGCGCGGCATCCGAAGCAGAAAGTGGCGGCGATGAAGCTTCTGGTCTCGACCGAGACCACCGAAGGCGAGACGCGGCTGTCCTATGCCTTCCATCTCGGTGTCAGCTTCCGCCGCCGCGCCGGCGATTTCGAATCCTCGGGCTACTGCGCCCATGCGATTGCGGAAGACCACGGCGGCGACATCCAATTCTCCTGCGGCGTCGATTGCGAAAACGGCGGCATCAATGTGGCGCTATCGAAGGACAGCAAATCCGCAATCGTCCGCTTGGACCGCATCGTGCTCTGGAAAGACAACAACCCCGACCCGGATGGCGATGCCGTGTTGGCGGGCCGCGATGACAGGATATTCCGGCTCGACCGCGTCGACGCACGGGAATGTGCTTCGCTGCTGGGCGATTCCGAGCAATTGGCAGCGCTCCGCGAGAGGTGATATCATCGCTCAAAACGGAGGAAGCCATGCATCGTCGCAACATGCTGCAGGGTGCAGTGTCAGCTTTCGCCGGCCTGTTCGCCGCCGCATCAGCGCGCGCCGCGACCGAAGCGGCGTCGCCAGCCAAGCTGAAGGTGGCCTACCATTTGAGCGATCTCGACAAGGTCAGCTTTGTGATGGGCAACATCCAAAATCATCTCGATGGCGTCGGCGGGCCTGATCACGTCACCATCGCCCTGGTCGTGCATGGACCTGCGCTGAAGGCCTTTCATGCGGCCGGTGCCAACCCCGAGCTCGCGCGCCATCTCGGGCAGTTTTCCAAGGCCGGGCTCGAGCTCGCCGCCTGCGGCAACACCATGCGGGCGCAGAATGTGAGCCTGAAGGAGCTGCTACCTGGCTTTGTCGTCGCCGACAAAGGCGGGGTGGTGCGCCTCGCCGAGCTGCAATCGCAGGGGTACCTTTATCTGCGGCCCTGAGGCGTCGCGCCGCCCAAACTCCTGTCACGAAATTGTGCCGCAACAGCCGCCATGGCGCCCATCTTCCAGGGATCGAAGTGGCGCGCCCGGCGTTATCTCTTCTTGATCTTTCTTTGCGCCGATATTTCTCACCCATAAGACAACAGTCGTGCTCGTGGGCATTCCTCATCGCGCCCGAAAGCTGATAGTGTTCCTCAACAAGACCCGCTGGATACGGAAACAGGCATCATGAATCCCGTCAAAGAACTCGAAAAGCACGGCCAGGCAGTGTGGCTGGATTTCCTGGCCCGCGGCTTCATCGCCAATGGCGATCTGAAACGGCTGATCGATGACGATGGCGTCAAGGGCGTCACCTCCAATCCATCCATTTTCGAGAAGGCGATCGGCTCGTCCGACGAATATGACGCGCCGATCGGCAAGGCACTGCACAAGGGCGACCGCAGCGTCGCCGAATTGTTCGAGCAGGTCGCGATCGAGGACATCCAGCATGCCGCGGACGTGCTGCGCCCGGTCTACGATAGACTGCATGGCAAGGACGGCTATGTCAGCCTCGAGGTCTCGCCCTATCTCGCGATGGACACGAAGGGGACCATCGCCGAGGCGCGCAAGCTGTGGAAGCATGTCCATCGCAAGAACCTCATGATCAAGGTGCCGGCGACGGACCAGGGCTTGCCTGCGATCGAACAGCTGATCAGCGAGGGGATCAGCGTCAACATCACGTTGTTGTTCTCCCAGCAGGTCTATCTCGATGTCGCGGAAGCCTATCTCAAGGGGCTGGAGAAATACGTCGCAAGCGGCGGCGATCCCTCCCATGTCGCAAGCGTCGCGAGTTTCTTTGTCAGCCGTATCGACACCGTGGTCGACAAGCAGCTCGACGAGAAGATCGCCAAGGCGAACGATCCGAGCGAGAAGGAGCGGCTTGCCGCGCTGAAGGGCACGATCGCCATCGCGAACGCAAAACTCGCCTATCAGGATTACAAGAGGCTGATCGCAAGCGACCGCTGGGAGCGGCTCGCCGCCAAGGGCGCGAAGCCGCAGCGGCTGCTCTGGGCCTCGACCGGAACCAAGAACAAGGACTACAGCGACGTGCTCTATGTCGAGGAGCTGATCGGCCCCGACACGGTCAACACCGTGCCCCCGGCAACCCTGGAGGCCTTCCGCGATCACGGCAAGCTGCGCGACAGCCTGGAGGAGAATGTCGAAGAGGCGCGCCAGGCGCTGGCCGAGCTCGAAAAATCCGGCATCTCGCTCGACGACATCACCGCGGAGCTGGTCAAGGACGGCGTCAAGCTGTTTGCCGATGCAGCCGACAAGCTCTATGGCGCCGTCGCCCACAAGCGGGCAACGGTGCTGGGCCCCGCGATCGACCATCAGAAGCTCGCGCTCTCCGCCGACCTTGCCAAGGCCGTCGCGAAGGACACCGAGGAATGGCGCGCATCCGCCAGGATCCGCCGGCTCTGGCAGCGTGACAAGAGCGTGTGGACGGGCACCGACGAGCATAAATGGCTCGGTTGGCTCACGAGCCCGGCGAAAGCCGACATCGCCGATTACGAGGACTATGCCGAGCGGGTGAAGGGCCAGAATTTCTCCGACGCCGTCGTGCTCGGCATGGGCGGCTCGAGCCTCGGCCCCGAAGTGCTCGCGATGACCTTCCCGAAGAAGGAGGGCTTCCCGAAGCTGCATGTGCTCGACTCGACCGATCCTGCCGAGGTGCGGGCGATGGAGGCGCGGATCGACATTGCGAACACGGTGTTCATCGTTTCCTCCAAATCCGGCTCGACCACTGAGCCCAATGCGATGAAGGATTATTTCTACGACCGCGTCGCCAAGGCGATCGGCGCCAGGAACGCCGGCCACCGCTTCATCGCGGTCACCGATCCAGGCTCGTCGCTGGAGAAGGTCGCGACCAAACAGGGCTTTGCCCGCATCTTCCATGGCGAGCCCACGATCGGCGGGCGCTATTCGGTGCTGTCGCCTTTCGGGCTCGTGCCGGCCGCGACCGCCGGCATCGATGTGCGCAGCCTGATCCAGCATGCGCTCGCAATGGTGCGCTCCTGCGGCGCCGACGTGCCACCGAGCGAAAATCCCGGCGTCCAGCTTGGGCTCGCCATGGGCCAGGCCGGCCTCGAAGGGCGCGACAAGGTGACGATCATCTCGTCGCAGAGGATCGCAGATTTCGGCGCCTGGGCCGAGCAGCTGATTGCGGAATCGACCGGCAAGGACGGCAAAGGCCTGATCCCGATCGATGGCGAGCCTTTGGGCGAGCCGCAGGCGTACGGCAACGACCGTTTCTTCATCGACATCCGCACCGCAGGCGAGGACGATGCCGCGCATGATGCGAAGCTCGATGCGCTGGAAAAGGCTGGCCATCCGGTGGCGCGCATCGTCATGAAATCGATCGATCATCTCGGCCAGGAGTTCTTCCGCTTCGAGATGGCGACCGCGGTTGCGGGGGCCGTCCTCGGCATCAACCCGTTCAACCAGCCCGACGTCGAAAGCGCCAAGATCAAGACCCGCGAGCTAACCGGCGCATTCGAGACAACTGGCAAGCTGCCGGCGGAAGAGCCGGTCATCGCCTTCGACGAGGCCGACATCTTCACCGACGCGCACAACGCGGCCGCGCTGCGCGAGGCGGGCGCCGATGGCGGCTTCGAGTCCTGGGTGAAGGCGCTTCTCGCGCGCACGCAGAGCGGCGACTATGTCGCCCTGCTCGCCTATATCGAGCGCAATGCCGAGCATAGGGAGGCTCTGCAGGACATGCGGCTGAAGGTGCGCGATCGCAAGCATCTTGCCACCTGTGCCGAGTTCGGGCCGCGCTTCCTGCACTCCACGGGGCAGGCCTACAAGGGCGGGCCGGACAGCGGCGTGTTCCTGCAGATCACCGCCGACGATGGCAAGGATCTCAAGATCCCCGGTCAGAAGGCGAGCTTCGGGGTGATCAAGGCGGCGCAGGCGCGCGGCGATTTCGACGTGCTGACCGAGCGCGGCCGCCGCGCGCTTCGGGTGCATCTGAAAGGCGATATCGCGGCGGGCCTCAAGAAGCTCGACGATGCGATCGCGCAGGCACTGAACTAAAAAACAAAGGGAAATTGCGATGCAACTCGGCATGATCGGCCTGGGGCGGATGGGAGGCAACATCGTCCGCCGGCTGATGCGAAACGGACATACCGCCGTCGTCTATGACAAGGACGCCAAGGCCGTCGCCGGCCTCGCAGGCGAAGGCGCGGCTGGGGCAGCCACGCTCGAGGAGTTTGTCGCAAAGCTCGAACAGCCGCGCACCGCCTGGGTGATGCTGCCTGCGGGCCATATCACCGAAACCACGATCGAGGCGCTCGCCAAGCTGATGCAGGGCGGCGACGTCATCATCGACGGCGGCAACACCTTCTGGCAGGACGACGTCCGCCGCGGCAGGGCGCTGAAGCAGCGCGGGCTCGCTTATCTCGATGTCGGCACCTCGGGCGGCATCTGGGGCATCGAGCGCGGCTATTGCATGATGATCGGCGGCGACAAGGACGTGGTCGACCGGCTCAACCCGATCTTCTCGACGCTCGCGCCGGGCAAAGGCGACATTCCGCCGACCCCCGGCCGTGACGGGCGCGATTCCCGCGTCGAGCGCGGCTATATCCATGCCGGCCCCGTCGGCGCCGGCCATTTCGTCAAGATGGTCCATAACGGCATCGAATATGGCCTGATGCAGGCCTACGCTGAAGGCTTTGACATTCTCAAGAACGCCAACAGCGAGAGCTTGCCGGCCGAGCATCGCTTCAATTTCGACATCGCCGACATCGCGGAAGTCTGGCGGCGCGGCAGCGTCATTCCGTCCTGGCTGCTCGATCTCACGGCAAGCGCGCTCGCCGAAAGTCCTGCTCTCGCCAATTACTCCGGCTTTGTCGAGGATAGTGGCGAAGGCCGCTGGACCGTGAATGCCGCGATCGACGAGGCGGTGCCGGCCGAGGTCTTGACCGCCGCGCTGTTTGCGCGCTTCCGCTCGCGCAAGGAGCACACCTTCGCTGAAAAAATTCTCTCCGCGATGCGCGCGGGCTTCGGCGGCCACAAGGAGCCCCCGAAGGGCGCAAAGGGCTGACGACTCATGGCTGACGTTCAAGTGCAGAAATGCCCAGACCCCTGCTCCTTTGTCATCTTCGGCGTCACCGGCGACCTTACGCACCGCCTGGTCATTCCGGCACTGTACAATCTCGCGGCGGGCAATCTGTTGCCTGAAAAGTTCTGTGTGGTGGGCGTGGCCCGCAAGGGCATGTCGAGCGACGACTTGATCGACAGCCTGACCAAGGGCCTGCGCCAATACGCGACCCGCCCGGTCGACGAGGCCGTCGCCAAGCGCCTGCTCTCCTGCGTCACGGCGATCGAGGCCGACCCGAGCGACCCCGCTTCGTTCGACGCCATGCGCGACCGGCTGGACAAGCTCGAAGCCAGGCGCGAGACCGGCGGCAATCGCCTGTTCTATCTGGCGACGCCGCCGAGCGCATTCATGCCGATCAGCAAGGAGCTTGGTCGCACCGGAATGCTGAAAGAGAACGGATCATGGCGGCGCCTGGTGATCGAGAAGCCGTTCGGCACTGATCTCGCTTCGGCGAGGGCCCTGAACACCGAGCTGCTCAAGCTGATGGACGAGCACCAGATCTACCGGATCGATCATTATCTCGGCAAGGAGACGGTGCAGAACATCCTCGTGCTGCGCTTTGCCAATGGCATGTTCGAGCCGATCTGGAACCGCAATCACATCGATCATATCCAGATCACGGTCGACGAGAAGCTCGGCGTCGGCCACCGCGGCAGCTTCTATGACGCCACCGGCGCGCTGCGCGACATGGTGCCGAACCATCTGTTCCAGCTGTTGTCGCTGGTCGCAATGGAGCCGCCGGCCCGCTTCGATGCGCATGCCGTGCGCTCGGAGAAGGGCGAGGTGCTGTCCTCGATCCAGATCCAGACCGAGGACGAGGCGCTGAGGAATTCCGTGCGCGGGCAGTATCGCGGCGGCAAGGTCGGCGATACCGAGATCGAGGACTATCGCCGGACCGAGGATGTCAAGCCCGACAGCACCACCGAGACCTACGCCGCGCTGAAGCTCACCATCGACAATTGGCGCTGGGCCGGCGTGCCGTTCTACCTGCGCACCGGCAAAGCGCTCGGCGTCAAGCGCACCGAGATCGCGATCAAGTTCAAGCAGGCGCCGTTTGCGATGTTCCGCGACACGCCGGTCGACCGCCTGTCGCAGAACTTCCTGGTGATCTCGACCGAGCCGACCGAGGGCATCGAGCTGCAGTTCAACACCAAGGTGCCCGGCCCGGCCATCGCCATCGACGGCGTCGAGATGAAGTTCCGCTACAAGGACTACTTCAAGACCGCACCATCCACCGGCTACGAGACGCTGATCTATGACTGCATGATCGGTGACAACATCCTGTTCCAGCGCGCCGACAGCGTCGAGGCCGGCTGGGCCGCCGTGCAGCCCTTCATCGAGGCCTGGAAGAAGGCCGGCGCCAAGGGTCTCAAGGTCTACGACCCCGGCAGCGAGGGCCCCGAAGAGGCCGACGATCTCCTGGCCCGCGACGGCCGCAGCTGGCGCAAGTTGACCTGACCATGGCCGGGCCCGTTCATGGCAGGATCGTCAAGATGGCCGACGCAACGGCGCTCGCCGAGGCCGCGGCCGAGCGGGTGTTGGCGCTGATCGCCGCCAATCAGGGGCGGATCGCGATCTGCCTCACCGGCGGCTCGAGCCCGAAACGGCTTTACGCGCTGTTGGGCCAGGAGCCCTATCGCAGCCGCATTCCCTGGCCGCGCGTGCATTGGTTCATTGGCGACGAGCGTTTTGTCCCACCGAGCGATCCGCTGCACAACATGAGCATGGCGCGGCAGACTTTCCTCGACCAATGCGCCCCGGCCGCCAACATCCATCCGATCCCGACCGATGGCGCGAACCCGGATGATGCCGCCCACGCCTACGAGCAGCAGTTGAAGTCGTTCTACGGTACCGACCGGCTCGATCGGGCAAAGCCGCTGTTCGACCTCGTCCTGCTCGGCGTCGGCCCCGACGGACACGTGGCATCGCTGTTTCCGAATTATCCCGCAATTGACGAGCAGGTGCGCTGGGTGGTGGGCGTCGCCACCGCGCCCGTAGCACCGAAGGTGCTGCGGATCTCCCTGACGCTTCCTGCGCTCGGCTCCTGCCGCGAAATGCTGTTCGAAGTGGCAGGTCCCGACAAGCGTGCGATCTTGACGCGCGTCCTTGCCGGCGAGAACCTCCCTGCGAATCGCGCACATGCGACCGGCGAGACGGTCTGGCTGGTCGACAACAGCGCGCTTCCGGAGCAAGCCGGTGGGGACTGAGGCGAAAAGCCCATGCGCACTGATTGTCATGGGGGTGTCGGGGGCGGGCAAGAGCACGGTCGGAGAAGCGCTCGCCGCAAGGCTCGGCTGGCGCTACGAGGACGGCGACAGGTTTCACCCTGAAAGCAATGTCGCCAAGATGCGTGCCGGCCATCCGCTGACCGATGAAGACCGCTGGCCCTGGCTCCGTGCGATCGCCGACGAAATCGACCGCGTCTGCCAAGCCGATAGGCATGTGATCATCGCCTGCTCGGCGTTGCGCCGCGCCTATCGCGACGTGCTGATACATGGCCGCAACGATGTCCGCCTCGTCTTTCTCGACGGCAGCGAGCGCTTGATCGGCGACCGGCTCAGCCAGCGCAAGGGCCACTTCATGCCGCCAGGCCTCTTGGCAAGCCAGTTCGCGACGCTGGAGCCGCCCGATGCGACCGAACGTGCCGTGCGCGTGTCGATCGATGCGCCGGTCGAGACAATCGTGAACGACGTTTTGAATCAGCTGGGTCTTGGACAGCCCGACCCCGGCACCCCACGCAGGAATTGCTCATGACCCGCATCGCGCTCGTCGTATCCGACGTCGACGGCACGCTCCTGACCAAGGACAAGGTATTGACCGATCGCGCCAAGGCGGCGGTGCAGAAGCTGCATCAGGCCGGGATCGGCTTCACCATCACCTCCAGCCGGCCGACCATCGGCATGCATTTCCTGGTCGAGCCGCTCGACATCACACTACCCGTCGGCCCGTTCAATGGCAGCTCGATTGTCGCACCCGACATGCAGCCGATCGAGCAGCATCTCTTGCCGGTCTCCGCCACCAGGCGCAGCCTGGACATGCTCTCCGATTTCGGCGTCGACATCTGGCTGTTCACCAACGAGCAGTGGCTCACGAAAAATCCACGCGGCGAATACGTGCCGCGGGAAAAGCTGGCGATCAAGGCCGACCCAACCATTGTCGACGACTTCACCCCCTATGTCGAACGCGCCTGCAAGGTGGTCGGCTCGACCTCCGATCCCGAGCTCCTGATTCGCTGCGAACAGGCGATGCAGCATGAGCTCGGAGCCCAGGCGACCGCAGTCCGCTCCCAGACCTATTACCTCGACGTCACCCCGCCGGGTCACAACAAGGGGACCTTCGTGCAGGCGATGGCCAGGCGCGTGGGCGTTCCGATCGACGCGGTCGCCACTATCGGCGACATGCAGAACGACGTCGCGATGTTCAAGGAGAGCGGCCTGTCGTTTGCGATGGGCAATGCATCCGAAGACGTCAAGAGCCACGCCAAGCGCAGCACGGCCTCCAACGAAGATGACGGGTTTGCGCTGGCGATGGAGACGATCCTGAAGGAAAATGCCAGCGTTTGAGTGTACGCTTTTTGCGCTGCGAAAGGCCGTTAACGCGCGGCCCTCGCCCCTGAGCAAGCTGTCCTCACTTCATTTTCGTGATTTTTTCCGGCCATGATCGCACGCGCGTCGGGCAAGGCTGGAGAGTTCAGCCCTGTGATGGCGGATGGATCATAAGTAGCGCCAGCCAGCTTCCCTTCCGTCGTCCGGCGAAAGCCGGGACGACGTCTGGATAGCGGCGGGGACGGTACCCGCTCTACTTCGAGCGTTGCATGGCTGGCTTTTCGCTCGACTTGAGCACCTCGTCGAGATTGTGGGCGGTATTGATCAGCGCGATATGAGTCAGCGCCTGCGGGAAATTGCCGAGCTGACGGCGGACGACAGCATCGTATTCCTCCGCGAGCAGGCCGAGATCGTTTGCAATGGTCACGACGCGGTCGAACAGCACTTGCGCCTTGTCGATATTGCCGGCAAGCACATGCGCATCCGCGAGCCATAGCGTGCAGGCCAGGAACGCGCCCTCCAAAGGCTGCGCTTCGTCGGACCCAGATTCGCGCGGATCGTGGCGCAGCACGAAGCCGTCGCTCATCAGGTGGCGCTCGACCGCGGCGATCGTGCCGCGAATGCGAGGATCGCGGGGCGGAAGAAAACCGACGCCGGGCAGCAAGAGGATCGACGCGTCGAGGAAATGCGAGCCGTAGGCCCCGACAAACGTGTTCCGCTCCTTGTCAAAGCCTTTCTCGCAGACGTCGCGGTGAATGGTATCACGCAAGCTCCGCCACTTGTCGAGCGGCGCCTTGAAGCCGAAGGCTTCGGCGCTCTTGATACCGCGGTCGAAGGCCACCCAGCACATCACCTTGGAGAAGACATAGTGCCGGCCGTCGCCGCGCCGCTCCCAGATGCCGTGATCCGGCTTGTCCCAGATATCGGCGAGATGCTCGAGCACGACACATTCGAGGCTCCAGCTTTCCTTACCCAGTTGCAGCTTGGTCATGCGCGACTGGTGGAAGGCGTCGATCAGCTCGCCGTAGACGTCAAGCTGCAGCTGCGCATGAGCCGCGTTGCCAAGGCGGACCGGCTGGGAGCCTTCGTAGCCGGGCAGCCATTCCGCTTCCCATTCCAGGAGCCGGCGCTGCCCCAAAATGCCGTACATGATCTGCAGGTTCGCCGGCGCACCGGCGGCGGCGCGGAGCAGCCAATTGTGCCACGCCGTCGCTTCCTCGGTGTAACCCGAGTTCATCAGCGCCAGCAGCGTGAAGGTGGCATCGCGCAGCCAGCAGAAGCGATAGTCCCAGTTGCGCCCGCCGCCGAGCTTTTCCGGCAGCGATGTGGTCGGCGCCGCGACGATGCCGCCGGTCGGGTCGAACGTCAGCGCCTTCAACGTGATCAGCGAGCGCATGACGAGGTTGCGGTGCTCGCCGTCGTAGCTGCCGCGGCTGCACCAATCGGTCCAGAACGCCTTAGTTTCCCGCAATGCCGTTTCAGGATCGATCGCCTTCGGAGGCGGCAGATGCGAAGCCCCGTAGGTCAGCACGAAGGGCACGGTCTCGCCCTCGTTCACGTCGAACTCGGCAACGGTCGTCAAACCCTCGCCGCGGGTCTCGACCGGCGTGCGCAGCACCGTCATGTCGGGGCCGCAGATCGCGAGCAAGGTGGCGCGGTCCTCGTCCCGCCGGACCCAGGGAATTTCGCTGCCGCATCCAAAGCGAATGATCAGCTCCATCCGCATCTTGACCTTGCCGCGCTCGCCACGCACGAGGCGGACGACGTCGGAGGCGTGGCCCCGCGGCGGCATGAAGTCGATCAGCGCCACCGCGCCGTCCCGCGTCTCGAAGCGCGTTTCCAGGATCAGCGTGTCACCCCAGTAGCGGCGCGAGGACGACGTTATCTCCTCGGCCGGCGCGATCAGCCAGCGGCCGTTCTTGCGGTCGCCGAGCAAAGCGGCAAAACACGCATCGGAGTCGAATGATGGCCAGCACAGCCAGTCGATCGAGCCGTCGCGGCCGACCAGCGCTGCGGTCTGGCAGTCGCCGATCAGGCCATAATCTTCAATCTTTGAGGACAATGTTCGCTCACTCTTGCCCCCGCCCGTTTCAGTGCTTCGTTCGCTCCGCCGTCGCCGCCTTCAGTGCCGCGACGTCGATCGCCGATGAGATCTGGTCGATCGCGACCGGCACCCGCTGCCGCCAGTTGGGATGCTCGTTGACGGTACCGGGAATGTTGGGCTGGTCGACGACCCCCAGCAGATCCTCCAGCGAGATCGCCAGCAGGCGCGATTTGGTGCGCGCCAGGAAGCTCACGACCGAATAGAAGCTGTGCCCTTCGACGCCGCAGCCGCGCAGCACCTGGTCCAGCGCGCCGAGCGCCTGCCAGCGTCCTTCGTCGGTCTCACCAGGATCGATGCCGAGCGCGCGCTTGAGCTTGAGATCGCTGAACGAGCGCCAGCCGGCATAGGTGCAGAGATCATGGGTGTTGAAGGTGATCAGCGCATTGGCCGAATAATGATCGGGCTCGCGGAATCTTCCGATGTCGTCGCGCTCGAACATCATCACCTGGTAGGACCAGATGCCCCAGCCGTTCATCTGCTCGCGGAAGCCCGGCGGCACCGTGCCGAGGTCCTCACCGATGACCACACACGCATGCGCGGCGCTCTCCAGCGCGGTCGCGGCAAGCAGCGCCTCGAACGGCATCAGCACATAGGCGCCATTGTCGGCCCGGAAGCCGCGCGGCACCAGATAGAGCCGCTTCAGCCCGAGCACATGGTCGAGCCGGATCGCGCCCGCATAACGCATCGAGGCACGCAGCATGTCGCGGAACGGTTCGAAGCATCGCCGCTCGAGCCCGGCGGCATTGAAGCCGGCCAGGCCCCAGTCCTGGCCGAGCGTGTTCAACAAGTCCGGCGGCGCGCCGACGCCGAGCAGGCGCGAGATCGCCTCCTGCTCATTCCACGCATCAAAACCGTCGGACTGCACGCCGACGGCGACATCGAGATAAAGTCCGACCTTCATGCCGAGCCGCTCGGCAAGCAGCTTGCAGCCGAGCAGCTGCCGCGCCGCCGTCCATTGCACGAACTCGACGAATTCGACCTCGCGCGCATCCTCGCTTTCGCGCAATTCCGCGCATTTCCGATCATCCGGCGCGCGCCATTCGTCCGGCCATTCCCACCAGGGGCCGCCGAACCGATGCCGCAACGCCTCGAAGCAGGCAAAGCGCGACAACAGCGCGCCCTGTTCCTTGCGGAACGCTTCGAAATCGCGCCACCGCTCCAGCGCGGGACTGGCGGTGAAATTCGCAAAGGCCTGGCGCAGCGCGGTCCATTTCAATTCGGCAACGGCGACATAGTCGACGACATCAAGCGCACGCAGCCGCGACAGCGTCTCCCGGTTGCGCATCACAGCGTCGGGCGGCAGCTCCGGCAGCTTTTCGACATCGATATAGAGCGGGTTGAGAAACAGCCGGCTGTTCGGCGAATACGGGCTGCAGTCGCCCGGGCGGTCGTCAAACAGCGCATGCAGCGGATTGAGCCCGACGCCGTCGGCACCCAGGGAATTTGCCAGCCGCAGCAGCGCCTCGAGATCAGTGAAATCGCCGACACCCCAGTTCCGCAACGACCGGACGCCGTACAGTTGAACGGCGAGCAGCCAGCACCGGTCGAAACTGCCGCCAAAGGCCTGTTCGGGTCCCACGATCAGCGGGGCCTCTTCACGCGTCCCGCCGGCATCAGTCAGATGCAGCCGGTAGGTGCCGAGCGTGAGCCCTTCGGGAAATGCAATGCTGCGCGCCTCAGTCTTGCCTTCCGCGACCACTACAGCACCGGCGAACACCTTCCAGCTCACCGGAAGCGACGCCGCATCGCTCAAAGCGCACGACGGCGGCCGCCCGGTTCGGATCACCGCGGGCCCGTCCAGAAGTCGCCGCGGCGCCGATGGCGGCAGTGCACCGAGAATGACCTCGAGCGCAGCAGCGTCCGTCACACGCTGGCGCCCCTGACCGTCTATGTACTCTGTGAGGACCCCGAGACGTTGAGCTTTCTTGTAAATGTCCATTCGGCACGTACTTTGCACGCGATGACAATCTATCGGATCGCGAAATTCTTGAGATGCAGGAAGAGGATAGCCGTGTTTAACTCTCGAGCGACGGCGCGGTTCCTCCGGGAACCAAAGGCTGGTCGCAGGCTTGTTAGGGGGGTTGGTAGCGTCTCCTTTCGTGCAGGGAAGCGGGGCGGCCTTCGCATGTCAATGGCATCACCGTGAACAAAACGTTTCAACTTGTCGAGGGCGCAGCAGGTGGCGCTTTCCATTTTGAAGAGATCTATCCCGCCGTCGATTGCGGCCGCTTTCCGGTGAAGCGGATTGCTGGCGAGCGCGTCGAGGTCTGGGCCGATATTTACCGCGACGGTTTTGGCATCTCCAAAGCAAGGCTGGTGTGGCGGCGCGACGACGAGCACGAATGGCGCAGCGCGCCGATGACCCATCACTCGGACGACCGCTGGGTCGGAAGCTTCGTCCCCGGGGCGCCCGGCCGCTACGCTTATGCGGTCGAAGCCTGGACCGACGAGTTCGCCACCTGGCGCGAGGCCTTTGCGAGGAAGCACGATACGGGCGCCGATATGACCGTCGAGGCCATCGAAGGCGCGGGCATGCTGACCAAGGCGCGGGCCGGCGGGCCCGACGCCACCGCCGTTATCTTGAGACAGTGCGAGACCTTCCTGCAGACGGGCGATGTGACAGCGCTGCTGACAGACGAGCTGAAGGATGCCATGGCCGAAAGCCAGTTTCGGCCGGACCTCAGCCGTTCGCAGCTGTTTCCATTGGTCGTCGACCGGACGCGGGCTGGCTTCTCTGCCTGGTATGAAATGATGCCACGCAGCCAGGGCGCGCTTGGCCATGCAACGTTCAAGGACTGTACCGCGCGGCTGGCGGATATCGCAGCGATGGGCTTTGACGTGGTCTGTCTGCCCCCGATCCACCCAATCGGCTGGACGCATCGCAAAGGGCGGAACGGGTCGGTGCCGGCAATGGACGGCGATCCCGGCAGCCCCTATGCCATCGGCGCTGCCGCAGGCGGACACGATGCCACGCATCCCGAGCTCGGCACGCTCAATGATTTTCGCGATTTCGTCGCAGCCTGCGCCGAGCGTAAGCTGGAAGTTGCGCTCACCTTTGCCGCGCAATGCTCCCCGGATCACCCCTGGGTGCGGCAGCACCCGCACTGGTTCAAGCGGCGGCCGGACGGCTCGCTTTATCCGGCGGAAAATCCGTCAGAGATCTGCGACGACATCGTCATGTTCGATTTCGCCTGCGAAGATTCAGCCGCGCTCTGGACTGCGCTGCGCGACGTGGTGCTGTTCTGGGTCGACCAGGGCATCAAAATCTTCCGCGCCGACAATCCGCAAGCACGGCCGCTGCCGTTCTGGGAATGGCTGATCCAGGAGGTCAAGCGCCACGATCCGGAGGTGATCTTCCTGTCCGAGGCCTTCGCGCGGCCGAAGCTGATGAAGGGTCTGGCAAAGCTCGGCTTCAGTCAGTCCTATACCTATTTCACCTCCTGCGTCACCAAACCGGAGCTGCAGCACTATCTGGGGGAGCTCACCTGCTATCCGACCCGCGAATATTTCCGCGCCAACTTCTTCACCAACACCACCGACATCCTGCCCCAGCACCTGCAGGGCGGCGAAAGGTGGATGTTCAAGTCACGCGCGGCCCTCGCGGCAACGTTATCCGCTGCTTACGGCATCTATAACGGCTTCGAGCTTCTCGAACACGAGGCATTGCCCGGCAGCGAAGAGTATCGCAACTCCGACAAGTTCGAGATCAAGCCGCGCGACTGGGACCGCGGCGGCAATATCAAGCCGTATCTCGGCCTCATCAACCGGATCAGGCGCGAGAATACAGCGCTGCAACAGACGGCCAATCTGCGCTTCGTCGCCGTCGATGACGCCAATGTGATCGCATTCGTGAAGCAGTCGGCCGATCTCTCCAATGCGGTCGCTGTCGTGATCGCGCTGTCGCGCGATGTTCACGAGGTCTGGCTGCCGATTGGCGACACGAAAATCGATGTCGGCGGCGAGCGGCGGCATGTTGCCGCGGTCGAGAACCTTGTCAGTGGCGTGCGAACGGTGCTCGACTGGGGCGGTCTGAGTGTGCGGATCGAGCCGGAGCGCGATCCCGCCGTCTTTCTCCGCTGCCTGGCGTAAGGTGCGCGCCATGAATGTCCTCTCATCGATCGACACCGAAGACCTTCCCGTCACCGATCTCGACGGCGACGAGCTCTGGTACAAGGACGCCATCATCTATCAGCTGCACGTGAAGGCCTTTGCCGACAGCAACAATGACGGCATCGGCGATTTCGTTGGGCTGACGGAGAAGCTCGATTATCTGCAGCAGCTCGGCGTGACCACGCTGTGGCTGTTGCCGTTCTATCCGTCGCCCGGCCGTGACGACGGCTACGACATCTCCGATTACGGCTCGGTCAATCCCGATTTCGGGACCATGAAGGACTTCAAGCGCTTCATCCAGGAGGCGAAGAAGCGCGGCCTGCGCGTCATCACCGAACTTGTCATCAACCACACCTCCGACCAGCACGACTGGTTCAAGCGCGCCCGCCGCAGCGATCCGAAATCCAGCGCGCGCAACTGGTATGTCTGGAGCGATACCGACCAGAAATATCTGGGCACGCGGATCATCTTCACCGACACCGAGAAATCGAACTGGACCTGGGATCCCGAGGCCGGACAGTTCTACTGGCACCGCTTCTTCTCGCACCAGCCGGATCTCAACTTCGACAATCCGCGGGTGGTCAGCGCCATCATCCAGGTGATGAAGCGCTGGCTGGATGCCGGCGTCGACGGCTTCCGGTTGGATGCCATCCCCTATCTCTGCGAGCGCGAAGGCACCAGCAACGAGAACCTGCCCGAGACGCATGCGATCATCAAGCGTCTGCGCCGCGAGCTCGATCATTACTCCAAGCACAAGGTGCTGCTGGCGGAAGCCAATCAATGGCCCGAGGACGTGCAGGAATATTTCGGCCAGAGCGACGAATGTCACATGGCCTATCACTTCCCGCTGATGCCGCGCATCTACATGGCAATCGCGCAGGAAGACCGCTTCCCCATCACCGACATCTTGCGGCAGACGCCGGACATTCCGCAGAATTGCCAATGGGCCTTGTTCCTGCGCAATCATGACGAGCTGACGCTCGAAATGGTCACCGATGTCGAGCGCGACTATCTGTGGTCGACCTATGCGCACGACCCGCGCGCCCGCATCAATCTCGGCATCCGCCGCCGCCTGGCGCCCTTGATGGACAATGACCGGCGCAAGATCGAGTTGATGAACTCGCTGCTGTTTTCGTTTCCGGGCACGCCTATCATTTATTACGGCGACGAGATCGGCATGGGCGACAACATCTATCTCGGCGATCGCAACGGCGTGCGGACCCCGATGCAGTGGAGCCCGGACCGCAATGGCGGCTTCTCGCGCTGCGATCCGGCGCGGCTCTATGCGCCGCTGATCATGGACCCGGTCTATGGCTATGAGGCCGTCAATGTGGAGGCGCAGTCGCGCAGCCTGTCGTCGCTGCTCTCCGCCACCCGCCGCCTGATCGCGGTGCGCAAATCGACACTGGCCTTCGGCCGCGGCACGATGACCTTCATCCGCCCCGCCAACCGCGCCGTGCTTGCCTATGTCCGGCAGTACAAGGACGAGGTCCTGCTTTGCGTCGCGAACCTGTCGCGCGCGGCGCAGGCGACCGAACTCGACCTGTCGCCCTGGAAGGACCGCATCCCGCTGGAGATGCTGGGACGCACGCGCTTTCCCGCGATCGGCGAATTGCCCTACATGATCACGCTCGCGCCCTACGGCTTCTACTGGTTCCAGCTGCAGGAGCGCGATAAATCGGAGCAGCCGGCGGCGCGCGCCGTGCCGGAATTCGAGACGCTGGTCGTGCCGGTCAATTCGACCTGGGTGTCGCTCGCGCGCACCCGCGGCGTGTTCGAGCACGAAGTGCTGCCGGGCTTCCTGGCGCGCAGTCGCTGGTATCCCGAGCGCGATCCGAAGGAGATCCAGCCCACCCTCACCTCCGCGGTCCCGTTCTGCAACATCGGCGACAACCGGCCGTGGGTTGCATTCTTCGAGGCGACGCAGCACGGCGTGACCAGCCGCCATGTGCTGCCGATGCAGATCGAATGGGTGCGCTTCGACCGCGAACGCTATAACCCGCAGGCGCTTGCCGCTGTGCGCCAGGGCGCGCGCGAGGGAACGCTACTCGATGTCGCAGGCGATCCGATCTTCATTGGGCTGTTCCTGCGCAACCTGCGTGAGCGCGAGACCGTCGAGGAGAATGGGATCCGGCTCGAGTTCATCCCGACCGGCAAATTCGCCGACCGGCCGATCCGGCAGCCCGAGCGCGTCCACGCCATGGAGGCGGAAGGGCGCAACACCGTCGCGCTGGTCGATCATGACTACGTGGTCAAGATCTACCGCAAGCTGGAGACGGGCATTCACCCCGAGCTCGAGCTCGGCCGCTACCTCGCCGATGTCGAGAGCTTTGCCAATACGCCCGCGCTGCTCGGCAGCGCGGAGCTGGTCGAGGGCAACGGCCGCAGTGCCGTCGGCGTGGTCCATGCCTTCATTGAAAACCAGGGCGACGGCTGGACCGTCACGACGGGCTATCTCGACCGCTTTGTCGACGAGCAGCGGGTGCGCAGCGATGGCGAGAACGGCCACGATAGCGCACAGCTCGCCCCCTATCAGCGCCTGATCTCGCAGATTGGACGCCGTCTCGCCGAGCTGCATCTTGCGCTCGCCGCGCATCCCGAGCTGCCGGAGTTCGCACCCGAGCCGACCAGCCCGTCCGACATCGGGCGGTGGATCGCGCAAGCCACCGCCCGCGCCGATCGCGTCTTCGACGCGCTGGAGCAACGCCGCAACAGCCTCAAGGACGGAGAGGTGGCCCTGCTGGACCAGCTGCTGCCGTATCGGGCGACGGTGCAGGACCGGCTCGCAGCACTGCCGGCCGATATCGGCGGCCTCAATATCCGCCACCACGGCGATTTCCATCTCGGGGAGACGTTGATCGTCAAGGACGACATCTTCATCATCGATGCCGACGGCAACCCCCGCCAGCCGCTTGCCGAGCGGAGGCGCAAGATGCCCGCGGCGTGCGATGCCGCAAGCCTGCTCCGCTCCGTCGACGCGTCGGTGACGGCAGCGCTCGACCGCGCCCGCAAGGGCGGCGTCGACGATCCCGTAAGGCTGGCCGCCGCGCTATCCGCCTGGAGGGCGGTCGCGCGTACCGCCTTCCTCGCCGGCTATCACGAGACGATGACAGACAAGCGGCTGTGGCCCGCCGACCGCCGCGCAGGGCACGAGCTATTGAGTTTCTTTTTGCTGGAAAAGGCCGTCATAGAAATCGAATATGAGCTGGCGCGCCGGCCGGACGGCTTACGCCCGGCGCTGAGTGCCGCTCTTCTTCTCCTGTCCGAGCCTGCCGACGAGGCCTTATGAACAAGCTTTCCGCCGAAGCCTACGCCATCATCGAAGGCCGGCATTCCGATCCGTTCCATTATCTCGGCCTGCACAAGGAGGGCGACCGCACGGTGGTCCGCGCCTTCCTGCCCGAGGCCTCCCGGGTCGAGGCGGTCGGCGAACACGGCGATGTCGCCTCGCTCACCCGTATTCACGATTCGGGCCTGTTCGCTGGCGCTCTGCCGAACGGCCCCGAGCGATACCAGCTGCGTGCCCAGTTCGGCGACAATGTCGTCGAGCTCGAGGACCCCTATCGCTTCCCGCCGGTGCTGAGCGACTACGATCTATACCTGCTCGGCGAAGGCACCGACCAGCGGCTCTATGACAAGCTCGGCGCACATCCGATGACGCTCGACGGCGTCGACGGCGTCGCCTTCGTCGTGCTGGCGCCGAATGCGCGTCGCGTCAGCGTGGTTGGCGACTTCAATTTCTGGGACGCGCGGCGCCATCCAATGCGTGTGCGCGGCGTCGGCTATTGGGAGCTGTTCATTCCCCGCGCCCGCGCCGGCGACCACTACAAATTCGACATGATCGGTCCGCAGGGCCAACCGCTGCCGCTGAAGGCCGATCCGCTGGCCTTTGCCACCGAGGTGAGGCCCAAGACCGCCTCTATCGTCTATGACGAGAAAAGGATTCCGCATCCGCGCCCGCTGCCATCGGGCGCCAATGCGCTGAGCAGCCCGATGTCGATCTACGAGGTCCATCTCGGTTCGTGGCGGCGCAAAGGCAACAATGAATGGCTCACCTATCGCGAGCTCGCCGAGCAGTTGCCGGCCTATGCGCGCGACCTCGGCTTCACGCATCTCGAATTTCTCCCGGTCAGCGAGCACCCGTTCGACGGCTCCTGGGGCTACCAGCCGACCGGTCTCTATGCGCCGACCAGCCGCTTCGGGCCGCCTGAGGACTTCGCCGCCCTCGTCGATGCCTGCCACCGCGAAGGCCTCGCCGTGCTGATCGATTGGGTGCCTGGGCATTTCCCCGACGACCCGCATGGGCTCGGCCATTTCGACGGCACCGCGCTCTACGAGCACGCCAATCCGCTGCAGGGCCGTCATCTCGACTGGGGCACGCTGATCTACAATTACGGCCGCACCGAAGTGGTCAATTTCCTGGTGTCGAACGCACTGTTCTGGCTGGAGCGCTATGGCGTCGACGGCCTGCGCGTCGATGCTGTCGCCTCCATGCTGTATCTCGACTACAGCCGTCCCGCCGGCGCCTGGATTCCGAACCAGTTCGGCGGACGCGAGAACCTCGAGGCGATCGCCTTCCTGCGCCGTTTCAATACGGAAGTGTTCGCCCGCTTCCCGCAGGCGACGACCGCAGCCGAAGAATCCACGGCCTGGCCGCAGGTGTCGCGCCCGGTCGAATATGGCGGTCTCGGCTTCGGCTACAAATGGAACATGGGCTGGATGCATGACACGCTGAACTACATCAGCAAGGATCCGGTGCACCGCAAATTCCACCACGGCGACATATTGTTCGGCCTGCACTACGCCTTCTCGGAAAACTTCATCCTGCCGCTGTCGCATGATGAGGTGGTGCACGGAAAACGCTCGATCCTCGGGCGCATGCCCGGTGACGACTGGCGGCGCTTTGCCAATTTACGCGCCTACTACAGCTTCATGTTCGGCCATCCCGGCAAGAAGCTCCTGTTCATGGGCTGTGAGTTCGGCCAAGAGCGCGAATGGAGCCATGATCATTCGCTGGACTGGCACCTGCTCGAACAGAAGAAGCATGCCGGTATCCAGTCCCTGGTGCGCGACCTCAACCGCCTCTACCGCGCCGTCCCAGCGCTGCACGAGCGCGACTGCGAGGCGGCTGGCTTCGAATGGCTGATCACCGACGATGCCGACCACAACGTGTTCGCCTGGTTGCGCAGAGGCCATGAGGATCGCGCGGTTTGCGTGGTCCTGGTGAATTTCTCGCCGAATGTGTACTACAATTATCGCGTCCGTGTGCCGCTCGCCGGCAAATGGTACGAAGTCTTCAATTCCGACTCCGCGCATTATGGCGGGACCAATATCGGCAACACCGGCGAGGTCCTGACGTCCAACGCGCAAGCACCGGAGCTTAGCCTCACCATCCCGCCTTTGGCCGCCATCTTCCTGGTACCGGAAAACTGACCGATGCGATTGACCGCCGGAAGCCATGCGCGCCTCGGTGCAAGCTGGGACGGCCGCGGCACCAATTTCGCGCTGTTCTCCGCGAATGCGACCAAGGTCGAGCTGTGCCTGTTCGACAGCCTCGGCCGGCGCGAGCTCGAGCGCATCGAGCTGCCGGAGCGCAGCGAGGACGTCTGGCACGGCTATCTCAACGACGTCTCGCCGGGCCAGGTCTACGGCTACCGCGTGCACGGTCCGTATGACCCGGAGCAGGGCCATCGTTTCAACCCCAACAAGCTGCTGCTCGACCCCTATGCCAAGCGCCTTTCGGGGCGGCTGGTCTGGAGCGACGCGCATTTCGGCTATCGCACGGGCAGCCCGCGCGAGGACCTGTCGTTCGATCGCCGTGATAATGCCCGCGGCATGCCAAAAGCCGTGGTCGTCGACGAGACCTTCAACTGGGGCCGCCGGGAAATTCGACCCAACATTGCCTGGGAAGACACCATCATCTACGAAGCCCACGTCAAAGGCCTGACGCAGAAGCGTGAGGACGTGGCGCCGAATTTGCGCGGCACCTATGGCGGCCTGTCGTCGCCGGCGATGATCTCGCATTTGAAGAAGCTCGGCGTCACCGCCATCGAGCTGTTGCCGATCCACGGCTTTCTCGACGACCGCGTGCTGGTCGAGAAGAAGCTCGCGAACTACTGGGGCTACAACACGCTTGCCTTTTTCGCGCCGGAGCCGCGCTATGCGCAGGACAACGCGCTCGACGCCTTCCGCACCACGGTGGCCCGTCTGCATGATGCCGGCATCGAGGTGATGCTCGACGTTGTCTATAACCACACCGCCGAGGGCAACCATCTCGGGCCGACGTTGTGCTTCCGCGGCATCGACAACGCCTCCTATTACTGGCTGAAGCCGGACAATCCGCGCTATTACGACGACTTCACCGGCTGCGGCTCCTCGGTCAATCTCACCCATCCGCGCATCCTGCAGATGGTGATGGATTCGCTGCGCTACTGGGTCGAGGTCTGCCATGTCGACGGCTTCCGCTTCGATCTCGCCACCACGCTCTGCCGCGGCGCCAACGGCTTCGACCGCAACTCGTCCTTCCTCACCGCCGTGCGCCAGGACCCGGTGCTGGCGCAGGTCAAGCTCGTCGCCGAGCCATGGGATCTCGGGCTCGGGGGGTACCAGGTCGGCGCGTTTCCATCGCAATGGTCGGAGTGGAACGACCGCTACCGCAGCGCCATGCGGCGCTACTGGAGCGGCGAAGGCAGCCTGATCGGCGAGATCTCCGGACGGATGACCGGCTCCTCGGACATCTTCCGGCATGACGGCCGCACCCAGCGCGCCAGCATCAACCATATCACCGTGCACGACGGGTTCACGCTGGCTGATCTCTTCAGCTACAACCAGAAGCACAATGAGGCCAATGGCGAGGACAATCGCGACGGCTCCAACGACAACCACAGCAACAATTGCGGCGTGGAGGGGCCAACCGATGATCCGAAAATCATCGGCCTGCGCCGGCAGCTGCGCAAGAACCAGCTCGCCTGCCTGTTGCTTGCGCAGGGCCTGCCGCTCGTCCTCGCCGGCGATGAGGTCGGCAATTCCCAGTTCGGCAACAACAACGCCTACTGCCAGGACAACGAGGTCGGCTGGGTGAAGTGGGACGCACTGGGCAAGGAAGGTGAAGACCTCACCACCTTTGTCGGACACATGACAGAGCTGCGGCGCCGTTTTCCGCAAATCCGCGCTCGCCGCTGGCTCGATGGACGGCGCGCCGACGGATCTTACGGTGTGCTATGGCTGCGGCCCGACGCGGAGGAGATGAAGGAAGAGGACTGGAAGTTTCCGGAAGGGCGTTTTCTCGCCTATGTGCTGGGTCCGCTGGAACCAGGACAGCGCCCGATCTTTATCGTTCTGAATGCCGCGCCTGAGGAAATCCCGTTCAAGCTGCCGAAAATGACCGAATACAAGAGCTGGCGACAGGTGCTGAACACAACGGAAGCGAAGCAGGTCGCCGTCGATTTCGAGTTCGGTGCTGACACCAAGGCACCGCCCCGCTCGGTCCTCGCCTTCATGGGCCGGACATGAGGATGCGGCAGTTCGGCGCAAGCCTGACCGACACCGGCGCGACGTTCCGCTTATGGGCACCTGCCGCCACGCGCGTCGATCTGATGCTCGACCAGACGCATCCGATGCAGCGGCGCGACGATGGCTGGTTCGTCGCGGACATCGCCGCGGCACGCGCCGGCACACGCTACAAATTCCGCATCGATGACGAGATCGACGTGCCCGACCCAGCCTCCGACTTCCAGCCGGAGGACGTCAACGGGCCGAGCGAGGTGATCGACCACGCGCGCTACCAATGGCGGGCGACAGAGTGGCGCGGACGACCCTGGCACGAGACGGTTCTGATCGAAACCCATGTCGGTACATTCACGCGCGAGGGGACCTATCGGGCGATGATCGACAGGCTCGATCATCTCGTCGACACCGGGATCACCGCGCTGGAGCTGATGCCGCTGGCCGATTTTGCTGGCACCCGCAACTGGGGCTATGACGGCGTGTTGTGGTACGCGCCCGACAGCGCCTATGGCCGGCCCGACGATCTCAAAGCGCTGATCGACGCCGCGCATCAGCGCGGGCTGATGATGTTCCTCGATGTGGTCTACAATCACTTCGGCCCCGAAGGAAATTATCTCGGGCGCTACGCGCCGACGTTCTTCACCGAGGCGCACACGCCCTGGGGCAGCGCGATCGACTATCGCGTCCGGCAGGTGCGCGACTTCGCGATCGAGAATGCGCTGCACTGGCTCTTCGACTATCGCTTCGACGGTTTGCGGTTCGATGCCGCCAATCACATCGTCGCCGCGCCTGGTGACGTGCCCGTGCTGCGCGAGCTCTCTGAAGCAGTAGGGCGGCTCGCGGACCAGACCGGTCGGCACATTCATCTCGTGCTGGAGAATGGCGACAACGTTGCGAGCCTGCTTGAGCCGGCCGAAGGTCCGCCGCGCGGCAAATATCGCGCGCAGTGGAACGACGATTATCACCATGCCTGGCACGTGCTACTGACGGGCGAGCACCAGGGCTATTACGGCGACTATCCCGCGCCGCTCACCGCGCTGGTGCGCTCGCTCAGCTCCGGCTTCGTCTATCAAGGGGAGACATCCACCTTCTGGGGCAACAAGCCGCGCGGCGAGGCGAGTGGCCATCTGGCGCCGACCGCCTTTGTCAATTTCCTGCAGAACCACGACCAGATCGGCAATCGCGCCCTTGGTGATCGCCTGGAGGCACTCGCTGCCGCGAAGCCGATCGAGGCGGCTCTTGCGGTCACATTGCTGGCACCGATGCCGCCGATGCTGTTCATGGGCGAGGAGTGGGGATCCAGGGCGCCGTTCCCGTTTTTCTGCGATTTTCATGGTGAGCTCGCCGAAGCGGTGCGCCGCGGCCGCCGCAGCGAATATGCCTGGGCCTATGCACGCTATGGCAACGAGGTGCCGGATCCGCTCGAGCCGGTAACCTTCCAGTCCGCCGTGCTCGACTGGCAATCCATCAATTCAGCGGCGGGACGGGAGCGGCTGGCGCTGGTGCAGCGGCTGTTGAAGACGCGGCAGCGCGAGATCATGCCGCGGCTGGCCGGCGCCATCTTTGGCGAGGCGCACGCCAGTGAGGATGGGCTGCTGAGGGCACGCTGGACCATGGCCGATGGCCTCGCGCTGCATCTGCTCGCCAATCTGTCATCGCAGGACATCAGCCACGCAGCGACGGCGGCCCCAGCGCCAGCTCGGGGATCGCCGATCTGGGGCGGCGAGCCCGGTGAACACCTTCCGGCCTGGTCGGTGTTCTGGCGGCTCGGGGGATGAGATGCCGACCGCGCTTCCGCTCGCCACCTACCGGCTGCAGCTGACGGCGGATTTCGGCTTCGACCGCGCCGCCGAGGTCGTTCCCTATTTGAAGGCGCTCGGCGTCACACATCTCTATGCCTCGCCTTTCATGAAAGCGCGGCGCGGCTCGACCCACGGCTATGACATCACGGATCATAGCAAGCTCAATCCCGAGCTTGGCGGCGAGGAAGGGTTTGCGCGGCTAAGCGCGGCGCTGAAAGCTCATGATCTCGGCCTGATTCTCGATTTCGTTCCCAACCATGTCGGCGTGCATTTCGACGACAATCCGTGGTGGCTCGACGTGCTGGAATGGGGCGAGGCTTCGCCGCATGCGATCTCCTTCGACATCGATTGGGACCAGCTGCCGCATCGCGCCCGGGGCGGAGTGCTGCTGCCGATCCTCGGCGTGTCGTACGGAGAAGCCCTGGAAAGCGGCGAGATCAAGCTGCGCTACAACGCCGGCGAAGGCAGCTTCTCCTGCTGGTATTACGAGCATCGCCTGCCGATCGCGCCGGAACGTTATGGCGAAATGCTGCGTGTGATCGTCAAGGAAGCGGGCGGCGAGGATAGCCAGGCCGGCGCGCGGATGCTCACACTCGCCTCCCGCTACACCGGACTGCGCCATCCCAATCGCAAGGAGGCGCCGGCCTTCAAGGCGGAGCTGAGAGAGATCCCAGGCGCAGCTGACATGATCGAACGCGGGCTTGCTGCCTACCGCGCCGGCGTCGACCGGCCCGCGCAAACGCTGGCGCTGCACCATCTGCTCGAACGCCAGCATTACAGGCTTGGCCATTGGCGGCTCGCTTCCAGCGACATCAACTACCGCCGCTTCTTCGACGTCAACTCGCTGGCAGGCCTGCGGGTGGAGGACCCCGGCACCTTCACCGCCGTGCATCGGCTGGTTGCACGCCTGATCGCGGATGGCACGCTGCAGGGGCTGCGGCTCGATCATATCGACGGCTTGCGCGATCCGGCACAATATTGCCAGCGGCTGCGCCGCCTGATCCGTACCGCGCGAGGTAGCGACACCAGACCGTTCTATCTCGTGATCGAAAAAATCCTCGGCGAGAACGAAAAACTTCCGGCCTTTGCCGGCGTGCATGGCACGACCGGCTATGAATGGATGAACGCGATCACGCAGGCGCTGATCGAGCCCAACGGGCTTGGGCGACTCGACGAGATCTGGCGGCAGATCAGCAACGCGCCGCCGCGCCTCGATCCCGTGCTCAAGGCCGCCAAGCGGCGCGTGCTGGAGACGCTGCTGACCAGCGAATTCACCGTGCTGAGCCGGTTGCTCGCCCGCATCGCCGACGGCCATTATTCGACGCGGGACTATTCAGCCGACAGCCTGCGGCAGGCGCTGGAGCTCTATATCCTGCACTTCCCGGTCTATCGCACCTATCTGACGGCTCATGGCCCGACCGCGCATGACCGCGAACTCATTTCGCGGACGATTGAACACGCGCGCACCGAGTGGTTCGCAGCTGACGATGGCATTTTCGATTTCCTGCGCGACACCATCACCATGGACCTGCTCAAGCCGGGCAGGCCCCCGCACAGCGCGCTGCGGGTGCGGCGCTTTGCGCTGAAGCTGCAGCAATTCACCGGACCGGTGATGGCAAAATCGCTCGAGGATACCGCCTTCTACCGCTACCACCGCCTGCTTGCACTCAATGAGGTCGGCGGCAATCCGGCGTCCGACGGGCTTTCGATCGATGCATTCCATGGGATGATGACCCGGCGCGCCAGGGAATGGCCCCACGGCATGACGGCGACAGCCACCCACGATACCAAACGCGGCGAGGACGCCCGCGCGCGGCTGATGGCGTTGTCCGAGATATCGGACGAATGGGCGGCCGTTGTTGCGCGCTGGAAGATCCTGAACGCACCGCATCTCGTCATCGCCGGCGAGATGCGTGCGCCATCGGTGACGGCAGAGTACATGCTGTACCAGGCGCTGCTCGGGGCGTGGCCCGTCGGCGAGACAGACAAGGACTTCGCCGATCGCTTCCAGGCCTACGCACTGAAAGCGGCACGCGAGGGCAAGGCGGAGACCAGCTGGCTCAACCCGAATGCGGCTTACGAGGAAGGATTGCGGCTGTTCATCGAGCGCATGCTCGATCCAGCGCGGTCAAGCGAATTCCTCGGCACGCTGGATGCGCTGGCGCGACGCCTTGCGCTGCTCGGGGCGCTCAACTCGCTGAGCCAGGTGACGTTGAAGGCGATGCTGCCCGGCGTGCCCGATTTCTATCAAGGCACCGAGCTCTGGGATTTGTCCTTTGTCGATCCCGACAACCGCCGCCCGGTCGATTTCGCAAGCCGCGCGAAGCAGCTGGCCGTGCTCGAGACCCCCGAGTGGACTCGCTTGGCGCAGGATTGGCATAGCGGCGAGCTGAAACTCGCCTGGACGCGGCATCTGTTGAAGCTGCGTACCCAACAGGCGGAGCTGTTCACGTCAGGCGATTATCAGCCGCTTGAGGTCAGCGGCCCGCATCGCGAGCACGTAATCGCCTTCGCGCGGCGTCACGGACGTGAGGCTGCAATCATCGCGGTCGCCAGATGCCTGGCGCCGTTCACTCAGGCAGGCCGCGTCTGGCCGCGGATGGAAACGCTGGAAGGCAGCATCAGGCTGCAGGGATTGACGGTCGAAGGGAGCGACTTCCGCGAGCTTCCGCTGGCCTCGCTGTTTGCGGCGTTGCCGGTGGCCGTTCTGAAAGCGCGCACCGCAACCACGCGCAAACCCGTGCGGCATCGCATCACCGCCTGAAACGCGAAAGGCCGTCCGGGATCGAACGGCCGGACGGCCCGGCGGATGTCGTGCCGACTCATGGGTCGGTTCCCTCCCCCCGCGCGAATCTCAGTATCCGCAGAGCTTTCTTAACGACAAGCTTATTCGCGCCACAGCTCTCCCATTTCTCACCGACTTTCGTTGCTGCAACGCGGCGGCAATCGAGTCACTCCTTCTTCGTCAGCAGCAGCTGACCGCGTTTCTGAATCGCCGCCTGCGCCGCCAGCGCAAAGCGCTGCAGCAGCCATGGCAGCATGACTTCAAGGCGGACATGATCATCGCCGACATCGATCTGCCCGCTCGCCACTTGTCCGATGGCGCGCACGCGGAAGAACATCCTGTTATCCTCCCAGCGCTCCTCGTCGACCTGCAGCACGGGCACGCTCGCGGCGGCGCGCGCCAGCCCGCCCTTGAGCCGGCGCGTCGCTTCCTCGCGGCCCAATCTGTGCGGAATCGAAACCACAAGCGGTGCTGACATCGATGAGCTCCTCCAATTGCTGTTCGATGTAATCCCACCCGCGTTCAAAAGAAGATCGCGACAACCGAATTATCGCGTCGCAACAGCGGAACCTTCAACATTCCTCACGGTTGCCCCGCCTGGATAGCTCGCACGCGAAACGGGCTGGAGGAGAGCTTCTATGTCGATTGCAACGATCATCCTGATCATCCTGATCATCGCCCTGCTCGGTGGCTTCAGCGGCATTGGCGGAGGTCCATTCTACGGCACCGGCTATTACGGCGGCGGCGGCCTCGGGGTCGTGATCGTCATCCTGCTGATCCTGATCCTGATGGGACGGATTTGAGCGGCGTTCCGACTTTGCGCGCAGCTCTCCAGCCTTGCTCGGACGTCATCACCCGCGAAAGCGGGTGATCCAGTATTGCAGAGGCGGTGTGCTTGAGCCGAGTGGCCGGCGCGTATTGGTGATCCGCTTCCGCGGAGGACGACCTGCACACGCAACTATCCCGCTTTCTCCGCAAGCTTCTTGATCGCCGCCTTTATCGACGACGACGCCTCGTCATAACCCTGCCAGGCCTTGCTCTTGGCCAACAGCGCCGGCACCGATCGCAACGTGTAGCGCTTCGGATCGAGATCGCCTTTCACCTGCGCCCAGGTGAGCGGCATCGAGACGGTGGCGCCCTCGCGGGCGCGCGGCGACAGTGGCGCAACCGCCGTCGACATGCGGTCATTACGCAAATAATCGAGGAAAATCTTCCCCTTGCGTTTCTGCTTGGACATGTTCAGCAGATACTGCTCGGGAGAATCGTTCGCCATCCACTGACAGACGGCCTGCGCAAAGCCTTTTGCCTCTTTCCAGTTGACCTTGTCCTTGGCGCCGTAAAGCAGTGGTACCACCACATGCAGGCCCTTGCCGCCGGTGGTCTTGCAGAAGCTCTCCATGCCGACATCGACCAAGCGCTGGCGCATCTCCTTGGCGGCGGACACCACCTGCGCGAAATCGACTTCGGGCGCGGGATCAAGATCGAACACCAGCCGTCCCGGCGTGTCATAGGCATAAGGCGCGCAATTCCACGGATGCAGCTCAAGCCCCCCGATCTGGGCGACCGCCGCAAGGCCTTCGATCTGATCGATCTGCAGGTATGGTTTTCGATCGCCGGAAACTCTTGCCAGTTCGAGGAATTTTGGCGTGCCCTGCATGGCATGGCGCTGGAAGAAACATTCACCGTGAATGCCATCCGGGCCGCGGATGATCGAGGAGGGCCGGCCCTTGATATGCGGGATCAGCCACTCGCCGACCGCCTCGAAATAGCGCGCGAGATCGAGCTTCGTTACCGGCTCGCCGTCGCCGCCGTCCGGCCACAGCTCCTTGTCCGGCTTTGAGATGACGACGCCCATCACTTCGGATGATTTCGCCTGCCCCGCGCGCGCGGGCGCGCGAGCCGCGCTCGGCGCTGTCGCGCTCCCGCGCCCGACGGGCCTGGCCACTCTGGTCAAGACCGGCTCCTCTACTCTCACCTCGCTCGCCGGCTTGTCCTGCCGCAGGCCCTTGAAGGCGGCCTGGCGAATGTTGCCGTCGCCGGTAAAGCCCGCGAACTCGATCTCCGCCACGAGCTCGGGCTTCAGCCAATGCACGTCGCGCGTCTTGCGCGGCGCGTTCTTGCCGCCGAACGGACGCTCGCTCGACTCCGCCGCCTTCAGCGCCGGCATGATCCGCTTCACCGTGTCCTGGCCGAAGCCGGTCCCGACCGTGCCGATATAGGCGAGATGTCCGTCGCGATAGGCACCGGCGAGCAGCGAACGGAATTTGCCGTTGGTGGTCTTGTATCCTCCGAGCACCACCTCATGGCCCGGCCGCGCCTTGGTCTTGGTCCAGCTCTCCGAGCGGCCCGAGCGATACGGCGCGGCGAGCCGCTTGGAGACGATGCCTTCCATCGACAATTGCCGCGCCGATTGCATCACCGTCTCCCCATCCTCCTCGAAATGCTCGACATAGCGAATGCATTTTGCCTTGGTACCCAACAGCTGCTTCAGTTGCGCCTTGCGTTCGGTGAGCGGCAGTCGGCGCAGATCCATTCCTTGCGCGAACAGCAGGTCGAAGGCAAAGAAGACGAGCTTGTCGGTCTTGCCCTCGGCAATCGCGGCCTGCAGCGCGGAAAAATCCGGCACGCCGCCGACATTCAGCGCGACAACCTCGCCGTCGATGATGACATCGGGAAGCGCCGCGGCCTCTTTGGCGATGGCGCCGAACTTCGCCGTCCAGTCCAGCCCCTTGCGCGTCTTCAGGCTGACCTCGCCGTCCTCGACACGAAGCTGGATGCGATAGCCGTCGAACTTGATCTCGTGACCCCAGCCTTCGCCGCCTGGCGGCTCGTCCACCGGCGTGCAGAGCTCGGGCGGGACGAAGTCGGGCATCGCCGCCACCTTCTTCGGCTTTTCGGTCAGCTTGGCCGCGGCCTTCACGGTCGCTTTCGTCGCCGGTTTGGCGTCGGCAGCGTCACCGCGACTGGAATGCCAAACCGCGTCTTTCTTGCCGCGGCTGGTCTTGGGCAGCATGAACGGCTTCGGCGCGAGGCCCTTGCCTGCCGCGATCTCCTCCATGCTCCGGCCCGAGGCCACCGAGCGGTCCTCGTCCAGGATCGTGTTCTCCTCGCCCTCGCGCGCGTAGTCGTCACGGTGCTTGATCAGGAGCCAATTGGTTCGCTTGCCCCCGGTGCGGTCATTGCGCATGCGCACCAGCACCCAGCTGCCGTGCAGCTTGTCGCCCTCGAGGGTGAATTTGAGATCGCCCTTCCTGAAGCCGCGCTCGGGATCGTCACCCTCCCAGTAGCCGCGGTCCCAGATCATCACCGTGCCGCCGCCATATTCCCCTTTCGGAATGGTGCCTTCGAAATCGCCATAGTCGAGCGGATGGTCCTCCACCTCGACGGCGAGCCGCTTGTCATGCGGATCCAGCGAAGGCCCGCGCGTCACCGCCCAGGACTTGAAGACGCCATCGAATTCCAGCCGGAGATCATAGTGCAGCCGCGTCGCCGCGTGTTTCTGGATAACGAACCGCCGGCGTTTCGAGGGAGCGACCCTGGTCTCGCCCGACGGCTCGGCCGTCTTCTCGAAATCCCGCTTCTTACGATAGGTGGAGAGATCCCTGAGCAGCACGATCGATCTTTCTCTGTCGCCCTTTTGGCTAGGCTTTCTTGTTGCCTTGGCGCAAAACCCTATCACGCGCCAATCGCCTCCCGGAACCAAAACCCTCGGCCCCTCGTTGGGGTTCCGAGCGCTGTGCTGAAAAGCCGGTAAAAGGCTGAAAATTCTCGGAGATCGCAATGGCTCCCCGCGCCTATTGGAAGGGATCGCTGAAGCTGTCCCTGGTGAGCTGCCCCGTCGTGCTCTACCCGGCCACGACCAGCGCGGCAAAAACCCGCTTCCATCTCATCAACAAGGAGACCGACCACCGGCTGAAGCAGCAGATGGTCGACGCCGAGACCGGCGATGTCGTCGACGGCGACCAGAAGGCGCGCGGCTATGAGCGTAGCAAGGGCGAGTACATCGAGATCGAGAAGGAGGAGCTCGAGTCGATCCAGATCGAAAGCACGCATACCATCGACATCGACAGCTTCGTGCCAAAGGAGGAGATCGACGAGCGCTATATCAATCGCCCCTATTATGTCGCGCCCGACGGAAAGGTCGGCCTCGACGCCTTCGCCGTCATTCGCGATGCCATGAAGGACCAGGGTCGGGTGGCGCTGGCCCGCATCGTGCTCACCAACCGCGAGCATGTGCTGGCGATCCAGCCCTGGGGCAAGGGCCTGCTCGCGACCACCCTGCGCTACCCGTACGAGGTCCGCGCGGCGGAAGACTATCTCGACGACATCAAGACGCCGAAGATCACCAAGGACATGATCGAATTGGCGCGGCACATCCTCGACAGCAAGGCCGCGCATTTCGATCCCTCGTCGTTCAAGGATGAGTATGAGGAAGCCTTGAAGGCGCTGGTGCGGCGCAAGGCGGCCGGCAAGCCGATCAAGATCGCGCCGGCTGAGGAACGGCCGAGCAATGTCGTCAGCCTGATGGATGCGCTGAAGCAGAGCCTGGGCAGAGGGGCGGCAAAACGCGCAACCCATGCCCCGGCGCGGCGGCGGACGTCGCACCGGCGTTCCGCGAAGAAAGCGCACCGGTCATCGGCAAGGCAGCGGAAGGCGGGTTAATCATACTGGCAACCAGCTGGCTGCCGTCATTCCGGGGCGGCGCACAGCACCGAACTACGGTGCGCAATTGCGCACCTAAGAATCTCGAGATTCCGGGTCTGGTCCTTCGGACCATCCCGGAATGACGGTGCGTGAAGCCCATGACGAGGCGGGCACACGGAGCCGCCCGATGCTATCTCTTCGACTTCCGCTTCTTTGACGACTTCCGCTTCTTCGTGCTCTTCCGTTTGCTCGACTTCTTCTTCGACGACTTCTTCGGCGGCACCTTCTTGCCCTCGCGGCGCGCTTCGGAGAGGCCGATCGCGATCGCCTGCTTGCGGCTCTTGACCTTGCGGCCCGAGCGTCCGCTCCTCAACGTCCCGGCCTTGCGTTTTTTCATCGCACGGCCGACCTTGGCTGATGCCTTCCTGGAATATTTGCGTGCCATGGTCATCCTCCCGGCAATAGGGAAGTAATGCATCGCCGCACGCGATGGTTCCAGCTTTGCAACCTGATAGCTTGCTAATCGGGCGCGCGCAGGCGATAGCCGATGCCGGTCTCGGTCAGCACGAATTGTGGCCGCTCGGGATCGACCTCGATCTTCTGGCGCAGCTGACGGACATAGACGCGCAGATATTGCGCATCCGTCAGCTCGTCCCACAGCTCCTTGAGCAGGAAGCGATGCGTCAAGACCTTGCCGGCGTGCTGCACCAGAACGCGCAACAGCTCGTATTCCTTCGGCGATAGTTTGATCTCGCGGTCGCCGACCTTGACGATGCGGCGCACCAGGTCGACCGAGAGATCGCCGGTGCGAAACACCGGCCGTTCGCCATGGACCTGCAATTGATGCCGCAGCGCCGCGCGCAGCCGCGCCAGCAATTCGTCCATGCCGAACGGCTTGGTCACGTAGTCGTCGGCGCCGAGATCGAGCGCCTGCACCTTCCCGGCTTCATCGCCGCGGCTCGACAGCACCACGATGGGGACGCTCTCGTTGCGGGCGCGGATCATCCGCAGCAAATCGTGTCCCTGGATGTCCGGCAAGCCGAGATCGAGAATGATCAGCGCAGGGTGCTCGGCGAGCAGCTCCAGCGCCGCCTTGCCATTGGGCGCTTCCAGGATCTCGTAGCCCTGCGTGCTCAGTCCCATCCGCAACAATTTGCGAATCGGCGGCTCGTCGTCGACGACGAGCACCTTGATCGGCGGCGCGCTCATGCGGCGGTATCCAGCGTCTTGGCGTGTGCCGGGATCGGCAGGCGGATGGTAAGGACGGCACCGCGACGATCGGCGCGGTTGGCGGCAAAGATCTTGCCATGCATGGCCTCGATGAAGCCGCGCGAGATGGCGAGCCCAAGGCCGGTGCCGGGACGGACGTGATCGGTCTTCTGCACCCGGTAGAACTTGTCGAATATGCTCTCCAGCTCGCCCAGCGGAATGCCCTCGCCCTCGTCCGCAATCTGCAGGCACACGCAATCCGCCTCTCGTACGCTCTTAATAGAGATCCTGGTATCCGGCGGCGAATATTTTGCCGCATTGTCCAGCAGGTTGAACAGCACCTGCTCGAACAGCACGGCATCGAGTTCGAGCATCGGCAGGTCAGCCTCGAGCTCCAGCGAGACCTTGTGGCGCGCCAGGATCTTGCCGGCGCGCCGTAATGCGCTGCCGACGATCTCGTCCACGTCATGCAGGGCCATGTTGGGCACGATTGCGCCACTTTCCAGCTTGGTCATGTCGAGCAGATTGGCGATGAAGCGGTTGAGCCGCTCGGATTCGTCGATCACGGTCGCGAGCAGATCGCGCTTCTGCTGATCGGTGAGCCCGGTCTCGAGATCGCGCATGGTGGAGGCGGCCCCGAGCACGGAAGCGAGCGGCGTCTTCAGATCGTGCGAGATCGAGGTCAGCAGCGCCGAGCGCAATCGTTCCGATTCGATGGTGCGCTTGACGCGGTCCATGTCCTCCACCAGCAGCACCCGCTCGATGGCGAGCGCGCCCTGATCGACCAGGGCATCCAGCAGCCGGCGCTGGTCCGGGGTCAGCAATGGACCGGTGCGGTCGTTGTCGATCCCGATCACGCCAATCGAGCCGCGCCCGGTCCGCATCGGCAGGAACAGGCGTTTTGCGCCAGGCAATGTATCCGAGCCGCGCCCGGCAGGCCGATCATTGCTCCAGGCCCAGTTGGCGGCCGCAAGGTCGGCCTGGTCGAGCTGGTCCTCCGGCGGGTAGCCGGCCTTCACCGTCAGCACGCCATCCTCGGGCAGCAGCAGGACCACCCGCACCTTCAGCATCAGCGCGGTCTGATAGGCGCTCGCCCACAGCACGTCATCGAGCGTCGCGGTGCCCGCAAGCTTGCGGCTGAAGGCGTAAAGCTGTTCGGTCATCCTGATGCGGCCGATCGCCGTGTCAGCCTGCGTGCGCACCCGGGCGGCAACGTTGGACACCAGGATCGCAATCACCATGAACAGAAAAAAAGCCGCGATATTGGTCGGGTCGGCGATGGTGAAGGTATAGATCGGCGGCAGGAAAAAGAAATTATAGGCCAGCGAAGCCGCTACCGCTGCAAATGTCGAGGGGCCCAGGCCATAGCGCACCGCAACGACCACGATCGCGGTGAGTAGGACCAGATCGACATTTTCAATGCCGAACCACGGCTGCATCAACTCGGCGGCCCCAAGCCCGATCGCGATAATCAGCAAACCCATCAGATAGGGGCGCAACTGAAACGGCTCGGACCGCTGCGCGGTCTGCACCGCGCTCTTGGTCGGCTCCGCCTCCGCCTCTTCGCCTGCAACGACATTGACGGTGATGGTGCCAGCGCGCCGCACCAGGTCGTGAACCACCGAGCCGTGCAGGATTTCGAACAGACGCGAGCGCGTCGACTTGCCGACGATGATTTGGGTGACGTTGTTGGATTGCGCGAATTTGATGATGTCGTCGGCGATGCGGCGCTCGACGCCGGGAATGGTCAGCGCCTCCGCGCCCAGCGTCTCCGCAAGCCGCAAAGTGTCCGCAAGCCGGTCGCGCTGCTCGTCCGTCAGCTGCAGGCTGCGCCGTGTCTCGATGCTGATCGCGGTCCAGGGTGCGTGGACCCGGTCGGCCAGACGCTTGGCCTGGCGCACCAGGCCCGCGGCGCGCGGATCCTCGCTGACGCAGACCAGGATGCGCTCGCCCGCCGCCCAGGGGCCGGCAATCGCGTTGGCCTGCATGTGTGTGAGCAGTTGCTCGTCGACCCGCTCGGCGGTGCGGCGGAGCGCAAGCTCACGCAGTGCGGTCAGGTTGCCGGGCGAGAAATAATGCTCCAGCGCCCGCTCCGCCTGCTTGGGCACATAGACCTTGCCCTCCTTCAGGCGCTGGATCAGGTCGTCGGGCGTGAGATCGATCAACTCGATTGCATCGGCACGGTCGAACACGGAATCGGGCACCGTCTCGCGCACCCGCACGTGGGTGATCTGGGCGATAACGTCGTTGAGGCTCTCGATATGCTGGATGTTGACCGCGGTGTAGACGTCGATGCCGCGCGACAGCAGCTCCTCGACGTCGAGATAGCGCTTGGGATGACGGCTGCCGGGCGCGTTCGTATGGGCGAGTTCGTCCACGATCGCGATCTGCGGGTGGCGCGCAATCACCGCGTCGAGATCCATCTCCTCGATGGTCTGGCCCCGATAGTCAAGCCGCTTGCGCGGAATGATCTCGAGACCGCGCAATAGCGCCTCGGTCTCGGCGCGGCCGTGGGTCTCGACCAGGCCGACGACGATATCGGCGCCGCCCTTCAGCCTGGCATGCGCGCTCTGCAGCATTTCGTAGGTCTTGCCGACGCCGGGCGCGGCGCCGACAAAGATCTTCAGCCGGCCGACGCCGCCATGCTCGCGCTTGGCCGCCTCCAGCAAGGCTTCCGGCAAGGGACGTTGTTCGGAATCGCGGCGCTGCTGGACCATGCCTCAATATAATGCGCCGGACCGTGCTGTCATAGCTCGCTTCATTTCGACCCCGCCGCGTCGAGCGCAAGGTTAAGGGCGAGGACATTGACCCGCGGCTCGCCCAAGAGCCCGAACAGGCGCCCTTGCGTGTTCCGGACTACCAGCTCACGGACGCGCGCCTCCGGCAGATTCCGCGCTTTCGCGACCCGCGGCACCTGGAAGAGCGCCGCGTCCGGCGAGATATCCGGATCGAGGCCGCTGGCGGAGGTGGTGACGAGATCAACCGGGACCGGGCTGGACGGGTTCTCCGCCTTCAGCTTTTCCACATCCTCCTTGAGCCGATCGTCCAGCGCCTTGCTGGTCGGACCGAGGTTGGAGCCGCCCGAATTGGCCGCGTTGTAGGGCGCAGGCACCGATTTGGACGAATCAGCCGGATCCGGCGCGGTGGTCGCCGAGGGACGGCCGTGGAAATATCTGTCCGTCTTGAACTCCTGACCGATCAGGGCCGAGCCGATCACCTTGCCGTCCCTCTCGACCAGGCTGCCTTGCGCCTGGTTGGGAAAGATCGCGCCGGCAACGCCGGTCATGGCGAGCGGGTACGCAAGCCCCGTGATCAGCGTAAGCGCCAGCAGCACGACGATGGCAGGACGAATTTCGCGAAGCATGGAACGCCTCCTCAGGCGAGATGCAAGGCCGCGACCACGAGGTCGATCGCCTTGATGCCGATAAAGGGAATGATGATACCGCCGAGGCCATAGATCAGGAGGTTGCGGCGGAGCAGCGCGCCGGCGCCGATCGCGCGATAGGCCACGCCTTTGAGCGCGAGCGGAATCAGCGCGATGATGATCAGCGCGTTGAAGATGATCGCCGACAGGATCGCGCTCTGCGGGCTCGTCAGGTGCATAATATTCAGCACGTTGAGCTGCGGATAGAAGGCGAGAAACATCGCGGGGATGATGGCGAAATATTTCGCGACGTCATTGGCGATCGAGAACGTCGTCAGCGCGCCGCGGGTCATCAGGAGCTGCTTGCCGATCTCCACCACCTCAATCAGCTTGGTCGGGTTGGAGTCGAGATCGACCATATTGCCGGCCTCGCGCGCCGCTTGAGTGCCGGTATTCATGGCAACGCCTACATCAGCCTGCGCCAGCGCAGGCGCGTCATTGGTGCCGTCGCCGCACATGGCGACCAGCTTGCCCTTGGCCTGCTCGTCACGGATCAGCTTCAGCTTGTCTTCAGGCGTGGCCTGCGCCAGGAAGTCGTCGACGCCTGCCTCGGCCGCGATCGCCGCTGCGGTCATCGGGTTGTCGCCGGTAATCATGATGGTGCGGATGCCCATCCGCCTGAGCTCGGCAAAGCGCTCGCGGATGCCGCCTTTGACGATATCTTTGAGCTGCACGACGCCGAGCAGCCGGCCGTCTTTTGCGACCGCAAGCGGGGTGCCGCCGGACTTTGCAATCTCGTCGGCAATCACGTTGAGTTCGCGCGTGGCATCGGAGACGGGGCCGCCCTGAATCGTCCGCACCGTGTTGCCCGACGCCACCGTCTGCAACGTGCCACCCTCGACATAGTTGAGGATGGCGTCGACCGCGCCCTTGCGGACCGAGGAGCCCCCGGCGTCGACGCCGCTCATGCGGGTCTGCGCCGTGAACGGAATGAAGGTCGCGCCAAGCTCGGCCATGTCACGGCCGCGGATGCCATACTTCTCCTTGGCGAGCACCACAATCGAGCGCCCTTCCGGGGTTTCGTCCGCAAGCGAGGCAAGCTGCGCAGCATCCGCGAGCTCCTGCTCGGTCACGCCGCGGACCGGACGGAAGGCAGTGGCCTGGCGGTTGCCGAGCGTGATGGTGCCGGTCTTGTCGAGCAGCAGCGTGTCGACATCGCCGGCGGCCTCGACGGCGCGCCCCGACATCGCGAGAACATTGAAACGAACCAGCCGATCCATGCCGGCGATGCCGATCGCGGACAACAGTGCGCCGATCGTGGTCGGGATCAGGGTCACGAACAGCGCCACCAGGATCACGACCGAAATCTGACCGCCGGCGTAGGTCGCATAGCTCGGGATGGTAACGGTCGCGAACACGAAGATGATCGTGAGGCCGGCCAAGAGAATGTTGAGCGCGATCTCATTCGGCGTCTTCTGCCGCTCGGCGCCTTCGACCAGCCTGATCATGCGGTCGATGAAGGTCGAGCCTTGCGCTGCGGTAATGCGGACGCGAATCCAGTCCGACAGCACCTGCGTGCCGCCGGTCACAGCCGAGCGGTCACCACCGGATTCACGGATCACGGGCGCGGACTCGCCGGTGATCGCGG